>Ga0228710_1003356_pt1 | contig 25514 bp, 10 predicted proteins | sample MedpolnodulmetaG_FD_177995 | JGI IMG/M metagenome (GOLD analysis project Ga0228710, IMG submission 177995) | Root nodule microbial communities from Medicago polymorpha collected in Santa Monica, California, United States - pink nodules | ecosystem: Host-associated > Plants > Roots > Nodule...
AGGCAAAATCCATAATCAATCAAAATAGAGGGGGTAAAATTCCGAGTTTTAAAATAGGGGGAAAAAATCCAAATTCAATCAAAATAGGGGGGGTAAAACTGCACTTAAGCCTAATTATTATTATTCTATTATCATGTTTGCATTTTTGGTAATTCGTTGAAAATTTTATTTAATATAAAGTATTACTAATTTTTTAATGAAATAAAATATAAAACATCAACAAAAGTCAAACTACTTCTATGAAATAATTGGCATTAAATAGACTTGTTTACTGAAAACATTGACTTGATTTGATTTAATAAAAAAAATACTTGAAAAACAATAATATTGATTTAAAAACTCAAACTAATATTTTTTTAAAATTTCTTTTTGAAAGATAATAATTCCAGTCATCATCATCATCTTAAAATAAAAGTAACTGTAACGAGATAATCTTTTGACTCCTCTTAAAAAAGAGTAATGTTTTGACTGGACAGTAACAAGATTTGCGAGGTTTCCTCATCAAAAAAAAGGAGATTTGGGAAGTTGAATAGCAATTACTTTTACTTATACATAGTAAACAATTATAAACAAAATCAAATGAATAGAGTAAAAAATAATCATATTAATTAATGTCCATTATTATTAGTGTACAAAATAGTCATTTTCACGTTTCTCCATCTATAAATATACCCAAACCTGAGCCTAATTTCTCCGAAACACAACACAACAACTATACTTGCAAAAAAAAAAACTGTGTGTTGAATAGTACTTACTAGATTGTATTTTATTTAGTCTCTAACATTAGTGTCTGTCTCTTCTTAATTATTAATTAATTAAAAGAGAAGAAGAACACACCAACACCACCATGGAAGGAGGTGTACCAGAAGCAGATATGTCTGCTTTCAGAGAATGTTTATCTCTATCATGGAAAAATCCTTATGTTCTTCGTCTTGCTTTTTCTGCTGGAATTGGTGGCCTTCTTTTTGGCTATGATACTGGTAATTTTTATGATATCACCTCCTCTGTTTTTTCATAAACTTTTTATGATCTAATGCATCAATCTCTCTTGATTTTTCAAAAATAAAATATACTCAAAGTATTCTTTTACTAATTTTTGTATCTTTTATAAATTTTAATTAAATTGAATTCATATACTATCATGATTTTCAAGAATTCTTCTTATTTTGTTTTAGTGTTCGCAATATGTTTGACATAACGTTGGCTGCGTCAGAGTTACGATGATTCTAGCATGTCCAAGGTCATACCAAACATACACTAAATTTTTTGAAAATATGATCAGTCATCGCAATTTTATGCATTTACACAATCAACCTATCGGGAACTGTTAGATCGAAATAGGACACATTATATTTCAAAAAATCAATAATTGGCCATAATGCATGCATCTGTGATTTTAATGTTGAGTCAAAGGATCAAAATTCAAACTTTGATGAAAAAGAAAATATTTATGACAATTTAATATACTAGCATTTGTATATATTATTTTTTTAGATGTATCATTTTTATATTTTTAAAGGATGTATAAAGCATGTTTTATTTTTCTTTTCGCATAAAAATATTTTTTTTATAAGAAAAGAAAAGCTATTTTTTGACTTGATTATTATTATTTTTTTGTTATTAATTATTAATATTTTTTTTTTTGAAAATTCGGTATCCGATCTAAAAATCGATTAATATTATTTTTAATATTATGTAAAGATTGATAAATGGTGAGTATGTGCAGGAGTTATATCCGGAGCTCTTTTGTATATTAGAGATGAATTCCAAGAAGTAGAAAGGAAGACATGGCTTCAGGTAAATGAATTTGAGATCATAGATAACTCATGACCTTTTCCTTAACAAAAAATCCCTTTTCTTGTGAATTTCAACCTTTTACTTTAATGGTCTTTAATGCCCTTACATGTTCTCTGCTTCACAGCCACCAACTTGATCCACAAAAATACAAAAAACATTGTTTTCTATGTATCACGACACTTGGACTTAAATAATATAAAAAAATTGGATTGGACTAATGTGTTGTTGAAAAACGTTCACACTTTTTACTAAAAAGTATTAATTTTTCTTATTTGTTAATTTTTTAATATATATATATATATATATATATATATATTCGTCATAATTTTTTACCAGAAAAAGAACACGTGGAATTTTATTATTTGTTTTCTTTGTTTGTTTTAGATATATGTTTATTCACTTTTCTATGTTACCCGATCCGGATTTAATGGATAAGATCAGATTTAATATATCGGATATACTTATATTATTTTTCTCAAAACATTGTTTTTTCTTTCTATATATAAGGATGATCATTAATACGAGAACTAATTAGTTTTGACTAAATAACAATAGCAATCATTAAATTTAAAACATGAAAAATGTCAATTTTCTACACTTTCTTACATGCAAGTTGTATCCCTTCTATTGGCAAATTTACCTGCTCGATGAGAATCCATAAGTTTAATTATATTGCCAACCGAGGAAATCTAATCTAATTATAGTCAAATAGTGAAAATTATTGATGTTGTGTCGACATGTGAGAAATGATATGTATGTATTCTTTTGGTAATTGTTTTTGACAAATTTTTTTGGTAATTGATGATGACATGTATATGTGAATAGAAAATTGAAATTATCTAATTTCTTTTGTACATTTTTGTTTTTAATTGAAAATAGTGCATGGCGATAAGTTTTTCTCAAATAATAATAGTTTCCTATCAACCAATTAATTTTCATATTTTATTTTAAATTGAGAAAACAAATAAAAAAGATGCTGAGCAAGCACATGTGTGTGGATCCACATAACTAAATACCATTGAAATTCTCTAAGAGGACACTGTCCTCCTAATAATGTCTTTTTTTGAGCAAATGTTCGATTGGTTCAATTGGGGATGGTGCCCAACAAAGTAGTTAAAGCCTGAACACCAACAACCAAAACCATAATTTCTAATCGATAATACTCTTTCCATTTCAAATTATAGGTCATTTTATATATTTTTAGTCTAGTAACTAAAATTTACATTTTTCAAAGTGAATAAGTGGAATATCCGGGGTTCGAAGCCTTTGGATATATCGATGCATGTCTCTATCTACTGAGCTATGTTTATGGGGACTACGTCATTTTATATTAATTAGGTCCAAGTATGATATTTTTTTCAAACTCTTATAAATTAGTCAACCACCTTAATTTTAGGTTAGAAATAACTCAAGACACTGAAATCTTTGCAAGTGGTGTTGTAAATTATTGGTTATCATCACCAAAAAGTTTGCTCTTAGTAATTTACGGAATTGGATCTTTTCATGCCTTTTTGTGCAAATTTTCCGATTTAATGGTTGATTGACTTGTAAATGAACTAAAGACAACACCAAAGACAGAGAAAGAAGACGAATAAATGGTTTAGATTATAGCAGAACAAATAACATGAGAGAAATTGGAGATGATCCAAATCCGTAATTTACCTCACCAAAAAAGTAATTCAGTAAATTTGTCATAAAAAAAAAAACGAAAAAGTAATTTACTAAATCTGCCACAAATGGAAAGGAATAAAGTTTTCCTGAAAAAGGCAGTAACGTAATGATTTTGGTATGATACTGAAATGTAATAATGTATACGTAATCAAATTCAGATTCGACTTTATTTTTTCCATCTTTGTATTGATTCTGTGGGTTTGGAAACATTGACGATACAAGAAGTTCATTATGCAATACTAATGTGTTAGTGTTATTTTCTGTTTTAAAAATCGAACCAAATTGAATAGTTCAACTTACTGAAACATGACTTAGATGTTTCTCCGGTTTGATGCCCGTTTCGATAATTGTTAAAAAGGATGCAATCAAATCTATAAGGAAGCCATGTAGAATTTTTTTTTTATGTAAAAGCCATGTAGAATATAATTCTCTTTATGCAACATACTTTTGACTTTTGAATCAAATCCTCCTTTTTTCAAAGAATGAAACCAAAAAAATGCTTCTTTGTTGGTAAAATGAATTTATGTTGAACCTTCATACAAATCTCCCTTGGTTGAGATGTACACATTTAATGCCTGACAATGCCCAGAATGTTAAAAATAAATAAAAAAATAAAGTAATTGATAACATGTTTTTATATAAATTGTGAAAATATGATGATGATGATCGGAGAAAATGTAACAGGAAGCCATAGTGAGTACAGCAATTGCTGGAGCAATTATTGGAGCTGCAATTGGTGGATGGATCAATGATAGATTTGGAAGAAAAGTATCAATAATTGTTGCAGATACCCTCTTTTTAATAGGGTCAATTATCTTGGCTGCTGCTCCAAATCCAGCTACTCTCATTGTTGGTAGAATATTCGTCGGTCTTGGTGTGGGGATGGCTTCAATGGCATCTCCTTTGTACATCTCCGAGGCTTCGCCAACTCGAGTTAGAGGTGCTCTTGTTAGTCTTAACAGTTTTCTCATCACTGGTGGACAGTTCCTTTCCTATCTCATCAACTTGGCCTTTACTAAGGTGCGTAAAACTAACTATGCTGTGTCGTATTTACTCTTATCGTTTTTATGTGTCGGTTTCTTTTTCACTTGATGATGTTCTAAAAGAATTTGAACATGATTTCTCGCTCAGGCACCAGGCACATGGAGGTGGATGTTAGGAGTTGCAGCGGCACCTGCTTTGATACAAATTGTGCTCATGTTGTCACTCCCCGAGTCACCTCGTTGGTTGTACCGCAAGGTTAGTTCAACATCCTTAATCACACATTTTATTGTCACATAATCGGATGACCCACGTTCTGACATTACTTAATTGGATATAAAATAAAAGTTGGATAGCGCGTCATCTGACCTTGATTAGATGGTACAGATAGAAACCCAAATCCGACCATCAATCATCGCAACTTTTTTAGTCAAATACAACGCAAAATTAAAAAATCTTCGCTATTGTTCTTATTTTGTTTTTATATGTTATCTTCTTCAACAATGTAACAGGGCAAAGAGGAAGAAGCAAAAGTAATTCTGAAAAAGATATACGAGGTCGAGGACTATGACAACGAGATTCAAGCATTGAAAGAATCAGTTGAGATGGAGCTTAAGGAAACGGAAAAAATCAGTATAATGCAGCTTCTAAAAACAACATCTGTTAGAAGAGGTTTATATGCAGGTGTAGGACTTGCATTTTTCCAACAATTTGTCGGTATCAACACTGTGATGTACTACAGTCCTTCCATTGTTCAGTTGGCCGGTTTTGCATCGAAAAGAACAGCACTTCTTTTGTCACTAATCACATCTGGCCTCAATGCATTCGGTTCAATTCTGAGCATATATTTCATCGACAAAACTGGGAGAAAGAAACTTGCATTGATTAGTTTGACCGGTGTTGTGCTTTCTCTGACTCTTTTAACCGTCACTTTTCGTGAAAGTGAAATTCATGCACCAATGGTTAGTGGCATCGAAAGTTCTCATTTCAATAACACATGCCCTGAGTTCAAGACAGCAGCTATGAACAATCATAATTGGAATTGTATGAAGTGTATAAGGGCTGAGTCAACTTGTGGATTTTGTGCTGCTCATGGTGACATGGTAAATCTCTTCTCCAATATGATATTTTTACATTATACTTTTTGCTTCAAAAATATTAACAATATTATATATGAAATTTGTAGACCAAGCCAGGTGCATGTTTAATCTCGAATAAAAATGTAGAAGCTATGTGCGGCGTTGATCATAGAGCATGGTACACAAAAGGTTGTCCGAGCAACTTTGGTTGGATCGCTATATTAGCCCTCGCACTCTACATCTTATTCTTCTCACCTGGAATGGGAACAGTTCCATGGGTTGTTAACTCTGAAATCTATCCATTGAGGTATAGAGGAATATGTGGAGGAATAGCATCAACAACGGTGTGGGTTTCCAACCTTGTTGTTTCGCAATCCTTCTTAACCTTGACTGTGGCAATTGGACCTGCTTGGACTTTCATGATATTTGCAATCATTGCTATTGTTGCCATTTTCTTTGTCATCATTTTTGTGCCAGAGACTAAAGGGGTTCCAATGGAGGAAGTGGAAAGTATGCTTGAAAAGAGATTTGTGCAGATTAAGTTTTGGAAGAAGAGAGATTCTCCCTCTGAGAAGTAATAATGGGTCAGGAGAAAATAATTGAGTCTAGTTTTATGTTTAGTTTCATAGCTTTAATTAATTGGTAATGTGTCTCATAAACTATGTTAATTTTGCTTGTATGTTTGGATTAACGGTAAGTTTGTCCGAGTTACGGTGTCACTTAGATTTGGTCAAATTTGTTGTCATTCTAAATATGCAAGACATTGGATTTCTTTTGGGCTATGAATTATTGTGAAAGTTAGCATTTTAGTTCAAATGGATAGTATGATTAGTTGGATTGCTGGAAATCCTCATGAAATCTGTAGATTGTGAAATGAGGATTTATTAATACTATTCATGAAATAATAAAAGTATTAAATGATTTCCAATTGGCAATTGCATGAATATTTGTTTCTTTTGTTTTCTCTTCAACAATACAACCGTCTCCAAACATAAATTATTTTACATTAAACCAATTTAAAATTTTTACGATTCATAATCAATTTTTATCACAGTAAAATCAAACACCCATTAAAACGCTCCTATTTTTTTATTCACTTTTTTTCCCTTTTCATTCTTCCCTCCGAATTTCTTTTATAAACTAGACATAACATTAATGATAGAACAAGATTCTTTCTTACTAGCTTTTGATTTGGTAGTCGTCAAGTAAAACATCACAATCAAATAAGCTAGAAGCCTGCTTTATTTTTCCACCAACAAAACCTTTAAGCACATGTCATATGGTATTAGTTGCATCATTATGCAAATCAAATTTAGCAAATGGAACTGTGCAACTATGATATATTTGGAAACCATGTTTCTGAGTGGCAAAGATATATAGTTATGGAAACTCAATTTTAAATTGATTTGCCTCGTAGGCCCTCTGTATTGCTCAATCTTTGAAAAAGACCGATCGAGAGATAGCTTTCAATGGAAAAAGCCTGATTAAAATGAGGGGACGGATCCAAGAATTTTGAATGGTAGGAGTATCATGTATATAAATTTGTAGCATTGTGTGTGTATTACATTTCAATTTAGTAAGCATAAATATACATTATAAGTGTTGTCTACGATTTTTCATATTCTTGAAACATTGAATGATTTTCTCAATTAATATCAATAAAAAATATACTGTTGTATCTAAGTAACAACAATCATTTAACCATTCATCTCTTATGCATTGTGTGTGTTCTCACATCTCACATTTGTCGTCTCTCTGATTGTTTGTTGTGTTTTACTTTATTGGTTGTAGGCTTTAATATGTGTTTTGTCCTTGCAATTATAGGTCATTTAAAAATTGATCCCTATAATCGTTAATCTTGGCAAATTACCCTGGCAAAGTTTAATCATTTAAAAGTGGCTTAATTACACTTTTGGCCCCCTATCTTTCCAACAGTTGCGATTTTGGCCCTCTAACTAATTAAAATACAAAACAGCCCCCTATGTATTGGATCTTTGCCAGTTTTGGCCCCCAAGGTCACTTTTGACTTAGTCTTCGCTGACGTGACACCCCCTAACTAATTACATGTGGCACCTCACTTAAGGGATGTGGGTGTTCCAAAATTAAATTGTTTTCCAAAATTTAACACCCTCTCTTTCTCATTCACATTTTCACAAACACATGGTATTCTTCACTCACCTCTTGCTCAGAAACGTTCCATATATAAACCTACCCATCCAATTCCAACAACAACCCATCTCACACCAAACTCCATGGCTCTCGAAACACTCCTCTTTAAGGTCAAAACTGCCATTTCAAACAGCTTCGATTGAGTCCCACCAAAACTTCTCCAGAAAAAACCTTCCTTCAAATCCAAACGAAACGTCGTCGTTTTAGCCTTTGAGATCGCTGGAGTCATGTCAAAGCTTCTTCATCTCTTTCAATCACTTTCCAATGCAACAATTACTTTCCCATGTCAAACCTTTCTTCAATGCTTGTTTGATTTGGGTCACGGGCTTGTTGTTGTCGTTATTTTGCGTAAACACTGTTTGTTTTGGAAATAGTTTGAGGTTGTTGAAAGATGAGGTTTCTTGGTCACTAGAGATTCAATTTGTTTCTTCATCTTCTTTTCCTTCTCCGCCACATACTTTGCACATCTTATTTAATCAAAACCATTTTCTTTTATCTTCCAGAGATTCAATATTTTCCAATCCTTAAATCAATTTTTGTAAATGACTCCTAATTGCAGGGACGAAACACATATTAAAGTCGATTTTATTTGATTCCAAAATGCTGTTTTATGTTTACAAGCAAGGTTATGTTGTGTCACATGCGATGAGTGTGGTCTAAGCCTAGAGAGAAAGTTTGTATGATGTGTGTGGACCAAGGAATCAAAATGTCAACTTATACTAATATTATATCTACACACAAAAAAAACTTCTAAAAACTTTGTATAGAGACATGTGGTTATTTGATGATTATTACCCAATGTGGGTATCTATGGTTGAGAAGGAACTCACATGGTTATCTGATGAGTATTAGCCAATGTTGTATGTTGTGTAATTAAACTAAAGTAGACTAAATAGTATGTTGTTCGTTGACTTTTTGATTTTGTTGTGAAAGTGACTCAAAATTGGAGAAATTGAAGTTTTTGAAAACTGTCAATTCGGGGCCCAAATGGAGTTGTCCGAGGCTCGAATTTGAGTGTTGTTTTTTGTCTGTTGGTTCGGCAAAAATCGGTGGCCGAATGGAGGAATTCGGGGCCCGAATTTGCCAGCAGAAAATATAACATAAACGTATTTTTGGGTCAGATTTGTTACAATTTGATGGGGGTTACTTTTACTATAAATATAGGCTTGTATCAGTGTAAACCTAGAGATAGAGAGGGCTGAAACAAGGGTTTAGAAAGGCAACAACAAAACTAGAGTTTGTATAGAGTTTGTCTCTGTAGCAACAAACACTAGGGTTTGATGGTTGATTCACCTTGGGAAACACTATTAGGATTGAGTCTCTTGGTTACGGGAAGAGATTAGGACTTTGGGTAGAATTAGGTGGGAGACTTATTCTTGTAACCCATTGATATCTCTTTTGTAAGGTTACTCATCATTATAGTGAAACGGAGGGCTGCTCTCTCCCCCAGACTAGGTCAATTTGGACCGAACTGTGTGAACAAATTCTTTTGTGTTCTCTCTTCTTTTCTCTCTCGTTGTTTTCTACTTTTGGTTTGTGTTTATAATTGTTCCATACACTTTGTTTTGGTTGCCTGATTATCACTTACTCCACATATCAAGTTTGTTATTGGTGTGTTTTTTTTCATCGGAATTCACAACAGATTTGTAACAAGATACTTATATTTAAATTATAAATCAATTTTTGTAAATGACTCCTAATTGCAGGGACGAAACACATATTAAAGTCGATTTTATTTGATTCCAAAATGCTGTTTTATGTTTACAAGCAAGGTTATGTTGTGTCACATGCGATGAGTGTGGTCTAAGCCTAGAGAGAAAGTTTGTATGATGTGTGTGGACCAAGGAATCAAAATGTCAACTTATACTAATATTATATCTACACACAAAAAAAACTTCTAAAAACTTTGTATAGAGACATGTGGTTATTTGATGATTATTACCCAATGTGGGTATCTATGGTTGAGAAGGAACTCACATGGTTATCTGATGAGTATTAGCCAATGTTGTATGTTGTGTAATTAAACTAAAGTAGACTAAATAGTATGTTGTTCGTTGACTTTTTGATTTTGTTGTGAAAGTGACTCAAAATTGGAGAAATTGAAGTTTTTGAAAACTGTCAATTCGGGGCCCAAATGGAGTTGTCCGAGGCTCGAATTTGAGTGTTGTTTTTTGTCTGTTGGTTCGGCAAAAATCGGTGGCCGAATGGAGGAATTCGGGGCCCGAATTTGCCAGCAGAAAATATAACATAAACGTATTTTTGGGTCAGATTTGTTACAATTTGATGGGGGTTACTTTTACTATAAATATAGGCTTGTATCAGTGTAAACCTAGAGATAGAGAGGGCTGAAACAAGGGTTTAGAAAGGCAACAACAAAACTAGAGTTTGTATAGAGTTTGTCTCTGTAGCAACAAACACTAGGGTTTGATGGTTGATTCACCTTGGGAAACACTATTAGGATTGAGTCTCTTGGTTACGGGAAGAGATTAGGACTTTGGGTAGAATTAGGTGGGAGACTTATTCTTGTAACCCATTGATATCTCTTTTGTAAGGTTACTCATCATTATAGTGAAACGGAGGGCTGCTCTCTCCCCCAGACTAGGTCAATTTGGACCGAACTGTGTGAACAAATTCTTTTGTGTTCTCTCTTCTTTTCTCTCTCGTTGTTTTCTACTTTTGGTTTGTGTTTATAATTGTTCCATACACTTTGTTTTGGTTGCCTGATTATCACTTACTCCACATATCAAGTTTGTTATTGGTGTGTTTTTTTTCATCGGAATTCACAACAGATTTGTAACAAGATACTTATATTTAAATTATCTATAAATTACATTATATCTTAAGTATTTTGTATTGTGTTGAGAGCCAACATGTACAACATTACAAAAAAATACTCATTTCGCCTGTGCGTTATACGGATCAAAGATCAGTCCTTCTGCATACATCCGTTCGAATTGTCCCGGTTGGAACATATCATCTAATAGATTTGTGTCATTGAAACGTACGTTCCGATAATTTAAATGGTTTTTGAGCAAACATAAATGGTTTACAGAGCAATTTCAATCCTTTCTTTGATAGAAAATCAATTAAATTATCCATTCATTCTTATGTTATTTTCTAGCAAAGTAAATTATCTCATCATCTCAATTAAACAATCTCTAACCTTGGCACAAAAAGAAAATCAAACCTCTGGTTAAACTTCACTTACTTTAAGACAAATAAGTAACAAGCCCTAGCTTTCTTATATGGCAAAAGTCAAAGAATCTTCAACAACACGCTCAAATAAATTAACAAAACCGACATGGGCTGTGTTATATTGTTTGATTGTCAATTTCAATTATGTCTTTCTACTAATTTAATAGATTAATCAAACAAATAAAGTTGAAGTTAAGTATTGTTAGCCTAATTTCTAATCTGAATTTTTAGATATATCTGGTTTCCAAAGTCATCACCAACCACTTGTTCTTTGGACAATTTGTGTTGAATTAGAGTCATCAGCATACTAGTAGACTACTTACTAGACTATTTCGTAAGTAGAACATCACAATCCAACAAACAAGCTAGAAGCGTATCTTATTTCTCTACTGAACCTTAAATGATAATTACTCTTCTCACTTACAACAATGGTTGAACATTTTTCAGCGTCAGTTAATTGTCGTCGATACTTTTAAGATCGATTGAATCAACTTAAAAAATAATTGAACTGATCTTTAAAGTGTCAGTGACAGTTAACTACTGCTGAAAAATGTCAAGCGACAGTTAACAACCGCTGATATAGAAGAATGAGCAATTTTAAAAAAGAATGATTGAATAGCAATTTTCAACCTTGATCAACTATCATAGTAGCACCATATATAGTTATGGAAACTCAATTTTAATTTATTTTGTCTCTTTTGAAAACTTTATGCGTCCAAACTACAAAAACAACTTGTCCCCAAACATGGGGTTTCTAAAAAGACATTGTAAAACGTATGCTATTTTGGTTGCACAAGAATCAGTGGCTAGAGAATCAGAGATATAGAAATGGGAGATGTATGTAACGTGATCAAATATCATTAATCAAAATTTTGTAATGTTTCTATCAAACAACCAATTCAACTCAATTATGAGCAGGACTTGTAAGCTTACATCTTTATCAATGAAATATTAATGTTTACATATATGTCCTAGAAATATGTAAACATTTTATGCTCTTTTTTTCTTTGATAATTTCACATAAATAAAAAAAAAAATTCTCATTTTCGAAGCATAAAAGAAAAAGGACTGTGACATTTTGTGTGTGGGATCCATAATCTATTGAAGCATGGCAAATACGATTTGGTCCGTTCACATTACAACCCAAAAGAAAAGGTATATTTCCATTCTCCCTAGCTAAGAAAATTATCTATGTTCTAAACCAAACTTCTAACCTGTGTCAATATATAATAAAACCCTAGCTTAGCTTCACTCACTTTGATGAGCCAAAAAAGAGCTTCACTCACTTTAACTCGTAATAATCATCCTAACAATCTTTTGAAAATCAGGTTCCTTCAACAAAAAAAAAATCTTTTGAAAATCAGGTCCACACTGGCCAATTAAATTGATGAAATAGCCAAGTGGACATTTTTTCTTTGTCAAGGAATCGGATGCCGTTTGCTGTTTCTAGTTCAATTATGATTTATCTACAAATTTCATATATTGAGCAAAATATGGGAGAAAAGTATCGTTAGCCTAAAGTTTGTAATATGAGAGAAAAGTATCCTACACCATGTTGGACAACATGGAATTATATTCTATACTACCAAGTGTTTGTGTTTACTATATGTTTGGATGAAGTTTTTAGGTTTAACTAGACATTAAGTATATCTAAATTACTCATCAACAATTCAATGTAGAACTTTATTTATTATCGGACCACGGCCAGAGTCATAAATTAAAAATTGTTTTCTGTTGCATGGTCCGATTGTATTTATATAAACGATGTATCAAACTCTTAATAATATCCAAACATTTATTAGAATTTATATTTATATCAAATTTATTTTCGTCTCTAGTATCACGCATCTTTTTAGAACACATCAAAACATAAGGCATACAATATTTTACATGTCTCCAACACAAAATGATTAATAAATGATATTATATTTCATAAAAATTCCAATACTTAAACTAATAATATTTTCTCGCCAAGCAAATTTTCTGTCTTCACTAGTGACTTTGACTCATACCTGGCCTTAGATTTCTTTATAAGAGCAAAAGTGAAAGAATCTGCAACACTCTCATCTTATCTAATAATATTTTGAAATTGAAAATCAGGTCATACTGGCCAATTAAATCCATGAAATAGTCAATTGGATGGCTCATGTTGTTTGACTGTCTAGTTGAATTATGTTTTATCTATAAATATAATAAAATAGCCAAATTAAAATACGTGAGAAAAGCATTGTTAGCTTAGTTTCTAACTTAATTTTCAAAATATTTGTGGATTTTGATTGCTATGTCACCACACCCACATGTTCTTTGGACAAATTGTGCTGAACTAGAGGCATCAACATCATAGACTAACTATCTCCAACGTATAAGTTCTTAACTTCTTATACAGACTTTTGTGTACAAAAAAACAATTTTCACATATTGCATTATTGACAACTATTAACATCGAGACCACATATAAGAATTATTTTTCTACAATGTTAGAAAATATCTCTCAATCTGATTCTAGTCGGCTAGAATGGATTAGAGGACAAAGTAGAGTTTCGCTCAACTATGTAAAAAGAACTCTTTCCTAAGAATATGTTGTAATTAATTGAGTAAGAAGTTCATCAATGGAGGTTTGGTACTTTTAGGTGTAGCGGAAGAAATTAATTTGTTACAATGTGGTGAATAAATATTTGAGTCTTAGTTGAGATAATGAGGTGAATAAGTAAAAAAAGCACATATAAGGCGCCTGTGTTTTTAGGGTGTTTATTTTCAGGTGTTCCGCCTATATACGGCGTCTGTGTTTTTTCTTTTTCCTCCGCGAGAGTTGGTGTTTCTTACACTACCTCGACGATAATAAAATTTGCCGTTTCAAAAAAAAAAAAGTGAAAAAAAGCACATGAAGCTCTCTTCTCTCTCTAAATCCTACGTCGCGCTTCCACTGTCCGCCACCACTAAACATCCTCAACTGGCATAGCCAGGACCCCGGCTTAGGGGGTGCAATTTATTTTAAATAATAATTTATTTTTTATTTTAAATAATAATAACCTATTATTAATATTATTATTAGTGGAAAAACGAGCACCAACGTATTCGTTTATATTTTTTTCTTGAAGGAAATGTATTCGTTTATATGTTTTTCTATTGTGAATAATTGTATAGTTATTGTATCGCATCTAATTATAAGTTTTTTTTTTTGGCAAATAACATTAATTGAAATTCATTTTGTAGTATCTAATGTTTTTTTTTTCTTCAAAAAGTTGCAGTGTCTAATATTATTTGGAACAATCCGATTAAATAGTTTGAAACTTGTATTTTTGACTAAGAACAACTAACAATTGACGGAAGTTATGAAGATTAATATGATCCTTAAACTGGTTATCTATGTTACAAACATACTCAAAACTTATGCCGATACAGTTCAGATTGCATAATCTGTATTGTTTTCCCCCAAAATAAGGGTGTTTAGGGTTTGGATTCAATAATTTGAAAAAAATCATGGAACGCGCCTTATTTTTTGGGTGTTCGGATTATAAAATCCGAATTGGTGAAAAACTCATTTTTCCACCCCAAAACAAGAGGAAAACTCAATTTCTATTATAGAATCCGAAAATTCCATAGGCATTTTCATAAAATAAAAAAAAAATAGGGCGCGCTAGAAATAGGTAGGGTAAAAAATGTAATAGTCATTTTCTAAATAGGTTGATCTGACCCATCCCATTTATTAGTGGATTTCTACTCTTCACCCAGCAAGTTTCGCTCCCACCCAGCCAAACTAACCAAAATACCCCTGCGCTAGTTAACTAACGCAAGTGTAAATCAAACGTGACTTAATTTTATACATGCGTGACTTAAGTCACGCCTCATGAGTTAACTTACGCAGGTGTTACACCCTGCGTGAGTTCACGCTAGTTTATTTTATGAGTTTGCTTTGTGAAACCGGAAGCAAGATGTAGCTCAAGCAATTTATGTGCACGCTGATTAAAGCAGCCTACTATCTCAGACATTTCACTCAGAAGTGAAGGGAAAAAGGTCCTATCACACACTGAATAAATATTACACCAAGTTAGCTCAAACATAAGTTGAAAATGCATCAGATATTAATGGCCTTAGTTCCAATATTTTCTGTTTTCATATTCAATTAAACTCTAAACATATGAAAATACAGACCCAATATTTTTTCATTGTTTTCTTTTACAATTTTTGGAAACAGATCTATCATATTCAAAAAATAAAGTCATAGAAACTAGAAACTTCAACCGATCATGCATGCAATAGAAAGCAAACTCATAAAATAAACTAGCGTGCGTTACTCACGCAGGGTGTAACACATGCGTGAGTTAACTCATGCAGCGTGACTTAAGTCACGTATGTGTAAAATTAAGTCACGTTTGATTTACATTTGCGTTAGTTAACTAGCACAGGGGTATTTTGATCAGTTTGGCTGAGTGGAAGCGAAATGTGCCGAGGGAAGAGCAGAAATCTTATTAGTGGGTTACACATTAATGAGCCCACCTAACCCATATGGGCCAATGGGGCCAGCCCAGCCCTTTTTTTTTATTTTTTTATTTTGTTCACTCTTTATTTTTTTTCCACTTTAATGTATTTGTTTCTTACCATTATTAATTTGCCGAGATGTAATTGAACGGAAGTGTAAATAATTTTTACATTAGCATTGAACGTCAAATAAAATCTAGTTTTATTCTTCAATTAAATCAAATTAATATTGTAGAATTTATAAGCTTTAAATTGTACGAGTTTTAGTTGAGAACAAAACCTAAATGCATTTTCTTAGATGTTTTTTTTACTATTCATTTATGTTTAAGAATTGTTTTTTATACTGTTCTTAACTAAATATAAATATACACCTTTTGTGTTTATAACACATTTTGAGTTTATAACAATTTTTAAAAGAATTGACGATTTGAAAAGAAAAAAAAAATCATGACTAGATTAGCTAAATACTTTAGTTTTTTTTTAACCACATACACATATGGGTATTTGCGGTGTGGTATGGTTCAATTTGGAGTCGTCCGAACTGCAAGATAAGAAAATATATGGTTTGATTTGGTTCGGTTGATTTTTAAAATAAAATTTGAACCAAACCAAACAAAATCAATGCGGTTTGGATTGAATCGGTTTTTTTAGACAATACAATTTTTTGTTTTTGATATTAAAATCAAATTATTAAAAAGCTAAAACACTGTATATTTACAACAATGTTTTAAATTTCATCAAACATTGCAATTTCATTTTCATTTTTATCCAACAATGTTCTCATTCCCAACAACATAGATAAAATTAAAAACTTGGACAAAAAGACATCATATTCCGTAAAAAAAACACAAAAGATTAAGATTTTACCATTCTTAAAAGTCTAAGTAGCACATAAATATATTTTTGAAATAAAAAGTAAAGAAAAAACTCAACAGAGTATTGGTCTAAGTAGCACATAAATATATTTTTGAAATAAAAGTTTTTATCGAGTTTTTATAAGTATTGATCTATGTGACATATATATTTAGTTTGTGTTTTTTCGTGTGTTGCGGTTTGGTTTGATACAGTTTAGTAAAAAAAATGATCCAAATACATTTAAATCAAATTTTTATTTTTTTTAATTTCTATGTAGATTGGTTTGGTTTATCATTTGAGTAGTGCTAGCAACATTCTCTTTTCAACAATCTTTCAAATACTCACTTCCTTGTTAGTTTAAATCAAGGCAAGTCTCACACTTTAGAAATACGTTTCACCTAAAGTGGTGGGACATACATTAATTTCATCCAATAAGAGAGAAAGTGTTAAAGAAAGTATTGAAAAAAGAGTTTACATAGCATTGCATTATCATTTTTTTATTGGGTTTGTTCGGTTTTCTAACACCACTAATTATACATCTAAGGGTTTGTTTGGTTTGTAAAAGAGTAAATACTGAACATAACAGTACAAGACATAAACAACACAACACAGAACAAATTTTTATGACATTGAATAATTTTGTTTTATACGATTTTTGGGGGACGAAATGCTATTTTTGTATTATGGACAACTTGTATGTGGGACAAAGAGTTGTGTTGTGGTTTGGTGAGAGACAAAAATGAGTTTTTGTCATGTCCCTTGCCTCTAGTTTGTTATGTACCTGAAACAGTTTTACAAATTAAACACTGGATAACTGAAGTGTTCTGTCATGTCCTTCATTTTTTAGCAAATCAAACGGACCCTAAGTTTTCGACCGCATCAAAGGCCAATCGCCGCTGCATCTGGTGAGTATATATTTCCTTCAAACTTTACTTTCCTCTTTATGTAATTTATGCCATTATCTACTATCCCCTCGATCACACCTCTTTCTGTGTTTCAATCTTCGTTACATGCTTTATGGATGGATATGCTACTTTGAAGCATTGACATAATAATTTGATATTTTTGGAGTAGTGATATTTGAACAACCATTTGATACAACTTTTGGTGACAACTTCTTTTTTTCTCTTTTAATTGGTTAAAAACAATGGAGAGAGAAAAAGAAAGAGAGAGAATAAAAGGATAATGTGAGTATGAGAGAGAAAGTTGTCAAAAAGTTGTCACAAGTGGTTGTACAAATATCATTTCTCAAAATGGAAGTCATTAAATGTTAGTACGTTACACATGGCAGATGTCAAACACCGGACGCCCCTTTAATCTCAAGTGTTTATGTTGTTTAGGTATTACCAAGTTATGTGAACTAAATGTCTTATTGATGTGCTAAGAATTTTTCTTACCAAGAAAAAGGTGGACATCACATAAACAAAAGATAAGACAGTAGGATTATTTGTATATTGTTGCATGAACTCAATTATGGGACATACTCTTTACCTTAAACTCTAAAAATTTCAACATTTTTTAAAACCTTAATACATTTTACCACAAAAATAGTATGCATTCAAAATTGTGATTTATGTGGATGAACAGATGATCAAACTTCAAAACTATGGAGTGCATAAATCATGTTTGTTGACACTTTACATTCATCTCATACATGTTGTTGTTGATATCATCTTACATAGTTAAACTAGGTATTGATATGAATACTTGACCCTGTCTTTGAGAAACTATGTAAGGAGACTTGTTATGTTGGTTATCTCCTTGTCAGGACTTGAACCCTGAACCTTTAACTCCTCAACTTCTTTAATCTCTTAGCTCAAACCGGTTTGGTTAGTGGTGATTCACGTTAGTGGGTTAAATAGGGAGTTGGTTAGGCCCAATAAGACATATTCCGTATATATAAAAGTAGGAGCAGATGGAGAGTCAGGCCGTTAGTGACAACTGGTATTGAGGAGAGTTCTGAATCCCTCCAATATCTAGGGAGTATTTGTGTTTTGTATTGTTCATTTTATAATATTTTGATTTTCTTCTAAATATGGTACAGTTCCTATTAGTAATTGATCTATTTGATATGCCTTGTTTTCTATCTTTTACGAGGCAAAGATGAAACATTTTTCGCAATCTTACTTGCAAAATCTTATTTTCCTAGGGTTAGAATGTAATGCAATGGAATGAAAGTGTTATATTGGTTTTATGAGTTCATTTTATTTACCAAGGTGTATGTTACCAGGTATGCAATGTAAGTAACAAACAACACATTTCCCTTGCATACTATCAACAACTTAGAAATTTCATAAGGTAGAATAGATTTCATTTTAAGGTCTATAGTTAATGTGGGTAATTGGCATGCATATAGGTGCATCCATGCATCTACACTAGCTGATTGTTAATGCAGTGCCAACCCATATTACTTTTGGCTTTGTGGGCAGTCGTTTTTGGCCTTGACCCATATAGGGTTGAGCGGGATGAGTTGACCGATATCCATTGCAGATAAATATAATTGACGACATTTCAACAATTAATCGTTAATATTGTGTCAATGGCTTGGCTTTTATATTACAAATAGCTGAAGAAAGGAAGTTCAACTCTTTTGTAAGAGAGTGTAGAATATGAAAGAGGAAGAGGTGAATCGTTGCCAGATTCAGGAATGGTACCCAAAGTTCAAATTTGTATCAATCAAGACCTTGATTCATAAACTTCCCGAACGTTTCATTGATTACCTTCTTGATGACTCTGGGCCCTTCTTGTTACCTACTTCAGTCTTAAACGAGGATGCACTACCCAATAGAATTCATAATCCTGATGATGAAGAAGATTTTCAAGTGTCAGAGGGATCTGATGATGAAGCAGAAGAACCTTATGCGCTCCCTGCTTTTCCAGAACTTGAATTGAAAGTTAAGGAATCTATCGAGTCGCTTGGTGGTGCAATCTTCCCCAAACTGAATTGGAGTGCCCCAAAAGGTTCAGCTTGGATAAGTACTTCTGGTACCCTTCGCTGTACCAATTTCAATGAGCTTGCACTTTTGTTCCGAGCATCCAACTCATTAGTCCATGACTTGTGCCATGCTTATGATTCTTGCCACAATAAAATTACATCTCGACCCCAGAATTTCTTTCTTGCTCTCCATAAATGGTATCCATCCTTTAAGCCAGACATGGAGTTTCGTTGTTTTGTACAGAATCAGAAATTAGTCGGAATTTCTCAACGAGAGGTTACTACTTTTTATCCTGTTCTGATTGAAAAGAAGAATGATATCTTATTACTGACACAATCATTTTTCCACAATCATGTGAGAGATAAATTTGAGTCAGAAAACTACACATTTGATGTTTACGTTACAAACGATGAGAGAGTTAAGATTGTGGATTTCAACCCTTGGGGTGGCGTTACATTATCATTGATGTTTACATGGGATGAATTAGAGCATATCCGTAGTAAAGGAGATGATGTTGAGTTTAGAGTTGTGGAAGATCGTTGCGGTGTTAGGCCAGGCCTTAAAACAGCAGTTCCATATGATTACTTGGATACCAGTTCAGGGAGTGGATGGGATCAATTTCTAAGGAATGTTGATGAAGAGTTGAGAAGACAACACATGTCTACAGAAGCTGGTGCATGATAATTAGGTTCTTGCTCTCAATTCTTAGCTTTGAGATAGTAAGTGTTGTCAATAGTTAACTATGAAAATAGTAATTTGTACAAATTCAGTCATGATATAGTGTTATAGCGCCGCTATAACTTCTATCTGACAACACTTTATTATGCTAAATAGCGTATCAATGACACCGCGATTTATTCAAATTCCGTTGCGCTATAGAAGCTATTTAACAACATAGGATAGCAAATAGAATAATAGGTTTTCTTTTTAAAAAATTTACTTTGAGCTTTTTTAAAAAGAAGAGGGAATAAAGCTTATATTTAAAACTTAGGCTTTGTCTAATGTGCACAAGCAAATCACCATGCACAAGCTTATTTTCCACCATTAGATCATCAAATCTTATCATATTTCATTTAATTTAGTAGTGGGGTTTATTGATCCAATGATGAAAACAACCATATGCATGGTACATGACATATGTACCTTGTTTACAGTAGACTTGGCCTTAAAGCAATTCTTCCTCATTGAGGATGCATTTTCCTTCACTTGAAATGTTGTTACTCGAGCAAGCTAATATTTAGCATTTACTTTGTCTAAAATGTTATTTATTTCTTCTAGTTTTTCTAAAGGATTTTTTTTTTCACGATTTAATTATTGTGTTAATATATGTAATACTGATATCAAGTTAATATATGCTACACTTTGTAGACTTAAATAATAGAAGAATTGACCCACAATAACAAATTTTCAAGCTTTCAATAAGTATCATCAAAGGGTAGACCTAGCTGGGTCCCCAGTTTGCAGGCCTGAATCCCTCACTTCAAGTTGTATGATTGCACTGGTTTTCTTTTTTGATGTAAAAGCTAACCCTTCCGGCAAAAAGCATCAGACCATGTGCACATAATCAAAGTAGTTACAATTTTAGTTATGTTTTTTGAAGGTTTTACTTTCAACTTCACACCTTTGTTACTTCAAAATTAACATAAAATTACATTCTCCTGCACTTCTATCATTGTTAGGACTGAACTACGTATTCTACTCAGAAAGCATCAATCTATTATAAGAAATTAGAAGTTTAATTATCTTCAGTTTTTTTTTTTAAAATCATTTTATGACATGGGAAAAAAGGAAAAAAGAAATAAGCTTGGAAATTTCCTTCTCCTTATTGATAAACTTTGAGTGCATTGTTTTGTGTGAAATCTTAAGTTTGAATTAAATATGTGATAAAGTTATGGAATATTTTATGAGATTAATTGTGATATATTGTCAACCAATCACAAATCATCATTTATATGTCTTTAAGGTAGACGTGATCCATTGATAATGTAAACATGTCCCTTCATATATATAGTTACAGTACCAGTGCATATCAATTAAATATATTAATCCTTTTGTACAAATCCAATAAAAACGTTAAATGACAAAAATTGCAATCTCATAAAATTATTTTTGTTTAAATGGTCTAGAAGAGAACGAGGAATGTTAATTTGTGCTTCCAAGTGTAGAAAGAAGTTCATTATTTACATAGAATAAAAACTATTATAAACAAAACATGAAAAATAATCACCATTTAAATATTAAACAACTTTTCAACAGTAACACTTACTACATGAAACAGAAATTTATAAACCACGTCAACTTGTTACAATTCTTCATAAAAAAACACAAGAACCCATTAGACATATCATTCCTACATATCTGAAATAAGACTTATAATCTGCACTATGTATTTGGAATTTCACAAAACCATGATGACAGCTACAACAACTATACTGCAAAAATGTTCTTCCAAGGAATCATTGATGTAGAAGATTCCATCAAAGCTTTCATTTTGAAAAATATCAGTATCTAAGATTTCCGACGATTGAAGAAGTATAAAGCACCAATTAGAAGCAGATAACATATAACTAAAGATTCAATCTGGTTCTGCTCGATCACACCTCGCCCATTATAGAACTCAGTTGCCTGGACCTACCTTAATTAATCTAGCAAGGTCATAAGACATGAAGTCTTTTCCATAACATATACTTATATCAAGTGCTGTTTTCCCGTCCTGAAACATAACCAATCAATGAAGTTCTACCACAAGCAAAAAAGAATAACTCCCCTATTCACTAGCATGCAAACCAATTAGAGTTTATAATGGACTGGTTCAAAAGCATGTAGGTTATGTTTGAAAAACATCTTAATTAAGCACTCTCTGATTAAGTGTTTATCTTATAAAAGTGTATGTATAAGTATAAGCTCTTTATATAATCAAAAGCAAATGCGATTAAACAGCTTTTATATTAGTTGCAAACTAGGTATTATGTGGGGCTTATTGAAACAAACTCAAAACAGCTTATGAACATATCATAAGCTCTAGTCATAACTCTTGAACTTGCATAAAAAACTCTATATAAGCACTTCCAAATTCACCCTTAATTATAGAAAGGAAGCAGCCCGCTTCACCAATTTCTACCTACAACAATACAAACTTGAAACCTCATAGAAATGATGGGATTTCTACACGTTCAACTGAAGCAACTCATTATTAGTTCCAATCGACTACAACAGTATAGCTAAAAAAGAATCAGCCATCGAACAAAGTGTTATTGATGGTAGAATTATGTACACTACAGAGAAAGCAGAGTTCACACATTCCAACTGGTTAGAAAAGATTACAGATGTTAGCCTCTCTGTCACAATAACCACTGATAACTCTACCTGAAAAACTGTTCTGCACTAACTACTAGTTATCCAACTGATTAACTGCACTATTAATTCAATTTTGATTGTCTAACTAATTCACCCCATTGGGCATGGCCCTCAGCTATATTTTTTTCTAATAGGAGGTCTAACACAAGAATAAATAAAATGATCATAAATCAATACATGTTCACCATGTTGCATATAAATTATTGAGCTCTGTAGTGGAATGTACAAATAAATACCTTATTTTCTATCGACCTATCTGCGCCATTGGCTAACAAAATTTTCGCTATATCTCTATTCCGGCTTTGAACGGCAACATGCAATGGGGTCCAACCTTCCTGAGAGATTATTAATAGTAAATAACTCATATACAGCAAGTAAAACTGAAGAACTTATTTACAGTTAGAAAATGCTTGTGTTTATAAAAATGCTCACATTATCTGCCACATTGACATCAACATCGTATTTGATCAATAATTTCACAGTTTGCTTTGCACCAACTTGAACTGCATAATGAAGTGGAGTAGCTCCATCCTGCCATATCAATAAACATATAAACACATAATCACACTTGCAGAACGCAGTCAACAGCATATGAATATAAGGAATTTATCCACACCTTATCCTGGACATGAGGACTTGCACCTTTCCGTAAAAGATGGCTTATAACAGCTTCTTTTTTACCTATAACCGCCTTATGAAGTGCAGTGAGACCTTCCTGTCGATCAAATTATCTTATTTACGACTAGGCAAATATTATGTAAAAATTGACATACATATAATATAAACAAACGCACCTTATTGACGAAATCAATATCATGACCACTTTCAAGAAGCTTGTCCATACTATAAATCTGAAATGATAAGCCAAGAGAGTGCAGTGGACTCCATTTTTCCTGAATACATGAAAATAAGAGCTCAAATGCAGATAAGAACGCAAGGCTCTCGGAGAGACAATGCTGAGTTACAGACTTACAGATGATATTTTTTCCAAATTAGGAGTTATATTCTGTTGCAGTATTTCTAGTTCTTCTGGTTTTAAAAGTCCTTCAACCTCTGCATTAACAAAAGTATCAATTTATAGGCTATACAATATTAGAAGACATTCTAAAATCTATTTCTCAACCATCATTCAATATATTTTTTTATTTACTTATTGGAGGTATTCAACAATTAGGACCTTATCAAAGCTTAAAACCATTTCAAAGTATAAAGTACAAACACCAAAAAAGGAGAAATGTGTAAAGCAATATTTTGAAAACTGGATGGACCATGAAAATGAAATTGGTAAACCTTCTTTTTTGTCATATCTTATTACTATCAATATAAGAAACGAGTGTCTAACAAGGTTTGAAAAATATATAGAAGTTATTCCCTCCGATCACTATTATAAGCAAAACTCCACTTTTTAGATACATTGAGTAATTAATGTATCTAGTTTTTATTACTAGATACATTAATTATTCAATGTATCTAATAAGTGAAGTTTTGCTTATAATAGTGACCAAAGAGAGTATCTTTTAAGAGAAAAAACAAAACAAGGGCTGGGATCAAACATTATATCAACCTATGTGATAAACTGTAAACCTTTTTAATCTAATTATAGGACCAGCTAAAGCTTTAAGTTAGCCAAAAAGCCACATTTGTAGCTTTGTAATCCCAAACTTCAGACCAATTATTAAAATTTAGACTGAAACATATTTTAGTAAACTGATCAATGATCATGATTATGGCCAGCTCATACTCATGTATGATTATTATTTTTTCCAATCTGATACAAGTTCTAGGTTAGCCAACACAAAAATGTCCGACCCAGTTTCCAATATCATGACATAAGGACTCCAATAGAGAAAAAGCAACATGAAAAACAAAAGTACCTTTCTTAATACGCTTCTCATACTCGTCCTGCGTCTCTGTCTCTTTCTGTTCCCCGTCATTTTTAAATCCAAGGCTTTTATCTTCTTCATCACCATACTCATCGTCACTACGAATATCTGGTTCTTCCCAGGTTCCATGTTCTTGTTGGGTTTGCAAAGAAGATGGTCCTCTGCTTGATTTGATTGCAACATTACTCCGACCTTCACAATTCTCCCTAGAAAAAGAGAGACGTAATTTTTGTTTGGTTGTACTTGTGTGTATTCTGTGAAAACCGGCTCCCAATTTGGAGTTAGTCGAAGGAAAAGGAATAAAATTATTAGAAAGAACAGGTGATGTAGCCAAACAATCCATATCTGTTTTCCTGAAAAGGAGAAAAAATAAACAGAAATTAAAACAAACGCAAACAAGTTACATATAAACTTAAAGCACTCATAAAACTGATTTGTAAACTCTTATAACTAACTTTACCTAAAACCTATGTAGCACAAACAAGGTGTGTCCAACATTGACACATGTGATTGCATTCAATTTTGACATTTTGTTTAATTACTAGTGGTGTCAGTGATTCATAGCCTAAAACAAAAGTAATATTTGAAAAAAAATAATGATGGGAAATAATTCAGTAAACGACTGGTTTGCAGATATCCTAATTAGCTTGCAATTTGAGGATTGAAGAAGAAGAAGAATTTACTTACGGTAATCGAAGAAATCAAAGTTTAACGCGCGCCTTTTCTTATCCTTCTTCTGTTCTCTTCGCTCTCTCACTGATACTTACTATAGCCTGCTACTGTGCTTTCCTTCTCATTCTTTATTTTATTTTTTTGTCTATCACTTCTCAGGGTAAGAAGGGTGATGATGATATTGACAAAAACCGTTGGACTTAAAAAAAAAAAATTTAGGGGGGTGTATTGGATTATGATTCTAAGGGATTTTAAAAGACTTTTTTATCATGAAAAAGTCTTGTGGTATTCAATCAAGACTCTTTTCAATTTTAAAAAAGTCTTGTGTTATTCAATCAAGATTCTTTGTCATTTAATAAAAGTCTTGTGGTATTCAATCAAGACTCTTAATCACTTAAAAAAAGTCTAGTGGTATTCAAAATCATTCAAATTTGGAAGGA
>Ga0228710_1003357_pt1 | contig 25514 bp, 13 predicted proteins | sample MedpolnodulmetaG_FD_177995 | JGI IMG/M metagenome (GOLD analysis project Ga0228710, IMG submission 177995) | Root nodule microbial communities from Medicago polymorpha collected in Santa Monica, California, United States - pink nodules | ecosystem: Host-associated > Plants > Roots > Nodule...
GAGGCCGACAAAATTACATGAAAAAGTGAAGTTTCTAATGAAAAAATTATCATATGGATGAGTCAAATTATCTACAATTTTAAAGATGCAACTTTAATATCGTAACACGTCGTTAGCGACCAAAAAATAAATAATAATAAAAAAGAACTACTATCAGTAAAGGTACCGCTAATAATAAAAAATAGTTGTTATGAGAGAGGAAACCGTTAGGGCGGTTGGGGCTTTAAAAAAAATGTTTTAGTCATGTATTTCATTTTTGGAAGCAACAATATTTCAACAAAAATAGAAGTGGCATAGTGGTTATAGTTGTAAATTGTAAGCATATGGTACCCAGTTCGATACCTTGCAAACTCTTTTTTTCATAAAAATTACTCAGAACCACTAAAAAGGCGGGATCAGATTAGGGCAAACTTTTCAGAACTGTTTAACATTTATATATATTAAGATTTATAGTATGGAAAAATAGTTAAAGAATTGAAAAAGAATTATGACTTGGGATAACTTTTTCCCCACAACGACTTATGGATTGGTCCAACACATAAATTATATGTCACTTTATAATATCAATTAAACATTAATGATGTATTTCCTCTCTTTTTTTAAGGATAATGATGTATTTCCTATGATACCATTTAGTAATTTTTACCTTGTTTTCCATCTTTTAATTTATCTTTTTCATATCATAATTGAAAGATAATTTTATAAAAATACTCATAATTTTTTTCATACATAATTAACTACATTTCTTAATATATGTGAAAGTGACAAATTAATATATAACATACCGAGGGAGTAACAAAATTTTTTTTCTTCCACAAATCTTAACTCAATTGGCAAAATTTTGAAATTATTAGGTCGGACAAAACTTTGAACTCCGACTTCTTATGTGAGTTTTAATGGTTATTTTGATCATTTCGTTTATAAAAAAAACATGTTTTATTTTCAAAGTATAAGGATTGAGCTTATCAGACATCAGATTAATCCTCCTTCTTCGCAACTCCCGGATCGTTCGTCGTCGTAAGGATCGTGGTGGTTTGTGGTTGTCTAGCCGAGGGTTGGGGTGTGCGCCGGTCTATTCAGGTGGTGGTGATGCAGGTTGATTTGATGGCTTGTTTTGTTTTGTTTGTGTTCGTGCTGGTTCGCTTTGCGTTACTGTTCCGCCTTTTCTCTGTCTTTGGATTTTGGCATCGGGTTATTGGTGGGTCGAAATTTTGGACAGGTTAAGGTGTCTGCTCTGATGGCTCGTGAGTTGAGGGGTGTCTTTTTTGACTTGTGTCGGAAGTCTTGTGGGCCGATCGCTTTTGATTCGAGGTCGGGAGCAAGTTTGTGACTCAGGTCCTTTTAGGTTGTTGTGATGTCTCCTCCGTTTGACCGGAACTTGAGTGGTGGTCGAAGCTGAACGTTTGAAGCAATATCACAATCAGGTGCCTAATTGATCACTGTTAGCGGCGGTGTTGGTTCTTTGAGGAGCTGTTGTTAGGGGAGTCTGCTTTTTTAGGGTGCTGGTGGTTGTTCTTTGGGGGGTTTTGGTACTTTTATTTTTCTCTTGGACAACGAATTACAGTAACCTTTGTGCTAATTAGCATCACAGAAATTTAACATCAGCTCTAGAGCCCTCAATGACGTCATTTATAATACATATTTTGATCTTCATTTCAATTTATTAAGTTTAGTAATTTCCATTTTTTAATTGTTATATTTTTTAAAGAAATTATTGGATATTTAAACCCGAGTTATGTTATTTTGACATCAAATCTCGAAAACAAATCAGATAATTAATAGACTTCAATTACTTGGTTAATTATGTTAAGTAGATAGTTAATGAAGATAATGTGTCACAACTCATTAAACATCAATTGTACTTGATTTATTGCGATCATGACTTAATTTCAAGTGTTCAAATATATATTAATCATCAAATTATGTTTAAATATACATGATTTTATGGTGTTAAAAATACACTTAAATGCGGTTAGTGACATTCATTTTTTTTATAAAAAATTCGATACCCGACCCAAGGATCGACTAATCCAGAGAACTAATCCCGCCGTCCACTAGTGGGGACTCTATTTAAGTCTGAGCAAAACTTTGTAATGGACTGTCCAACACAAGAATTGTTGGCACCTGTAAGACTGTAAGACTTGAACCTGAGACCTAGAGTGGAGCACACTCCTGGGTCTCAAGTCTTCTTCACCAGACCAACTTGGGGGTGGGTTAATGGGTTGACACCTTGTTATATTCATTAACTATATATTGATCTAATATGTTGTCGAATTCGATGCCAAAATTGTGTCATAGTATCATTTTTCTAGCTCAAAGCCACAAAAAATAATGAAAAAAAAATGCAGAAGATTTGATTGACTATAATGAGATTAACAGCTGCTATTGACAAGAAATGACAATAAAAATACTGCTCAAATTACACGTGCGCAATCACCAGAATCACATACTAAAACTGCAGTATCTCTGCTTATCTGACTAGCTAACTCGGGCTGGGCTTTGAGATATTCTCTCCTGACAAATGATGCAGCTTCAGTGGCAAGGTGCTCCTCCACAAGGGCAATACAGCATCCTCTAAACCCAGCACCACTGAAACGTGCTCCCAATACACCAGGGGCTCTCAATAGGATCTCATACAGTTGAATCAGTGGTTCAGAACCTTGGTAAACACATAAATTCATGATCATCAGTATTCAATACTTACTCGTAGACATTCAAATTATCAAAGGTTAAAATGTATGCTAGTTTATGTCTTGTAAACATGAGGAAACTTTACTTTTAAAGCTCATAATAAAAAGAAACCAAATTAAACACTTGTCATCTGAAATTTGGTGTAGTTAAACATAATGAACTTCCAGTGTAAAGCATCCACCATGCGCATGCTCCAAACGAATTTCCTAAATTCAAATGTTTGAATTATTTAAACTTAAACTAGACGAAATTGATCCTGGGTGGGGATTTTAACATTTTCTCGAAGGGGGTTAGTAAAGTCAATAAAAAAAATTATGTCTGCTAACTCAAACGGGGCTGGTTAAGAGCTAAACATCAAGTCTGAAAGCTGTATATAATAGTACACAGCCATCAGTAAAGCTCCCTATCTTAATGACTTGGAGTGGTTGAAGAATTTCTAACAAGATGAATTAGACTTGTGAAGCAACTAAAATTTGTTCAACAGGGATATAACACATCATCAGCTATACCAGTGACATCTGATCCCACCCTGGAATTTTGACCACTTTATGTGTCACTGCTACCCAACCAACATTTCACATTAAAAATGTCCAGCTGTTCAAATTAAAGCATGTGAAAAACGATTCATGATGTGTTTGCTTAAATAACTAAAATGTTCCTGACAATTCATGTAAGAAGCTTTATTTTGTCTTTTGTTTATCAATAAACTCTCGAAAACCCCTCAATCTATTATTATTGAGATCGGGTAAAATCGAATTGGGAGAACCAAAATAGAAAATAAAACAGATTGCTTTACTGAGAATCTGGACATTAGTACAGATCAGAACATCAATTACCAGGGATTGGAAGAAATATTTAGGAAGCAACAAAGAGAAAGAAAGATTAGAACAAAATATAGAACAGTAGAAAAGGAAAAAACAGAAATAATGTGCTGCAAAGTGGTAAAGGGAACAATACAAGTTTAAATCCAAACTTCTTTTGCATATAATTTTAATGGCTTCTAGATGCATTTGAATTTTTGCAGAACTTTTCAGGACTCAATACTTCTAGAAAGAAATGCAACTAGATATTGGAAAGTTGAAATCTATATAAGAAAAATGTTTTTCCACCCATATAGGTTTCATGCAATCAACTCATTTTCATCGTAGAGGGACAAGAAGATGGAATTTCAGAATATATCAATTTAGAACTTTGGGGGTTAAGAACTCATACCACATTCATAATTTTGAATGGAACTCCGACCAGAAGCAGCGATGAGAATTCCAAAATCTTCTAAACTTCCCGTTTCCCAAGCCTCAACTCCTGGATTAAACATTTACATTAAATCACATAAGCGGATATAATATAAACTCGCCTATGAAGCTGAGATTTACTGAAGCAATAAGAGAGATTTTACCTTTCATAACACGCATATTCTCTGAGAAATAATGCTCTGCTCTTTTGGCCAGATCGGGTTCTAATTTGCACTGCAGAAACAAAATGCAGGACAACTTGATTATGCTAAATTCATAAATGGAATTCAGTTAGACATATAACACAGATGAAGAAAGCATTAAACAAAAACAAATGCCTAGAACAAGTAATACATAACACATTAAATTAACTAACATGGAAAGAAACTATAGTGGATATAGCGGAATCTATTTACGCAAATGTCAATGAAACAAGTTTTGGCATTTGAACACTCAAATTGGCAATATTGGATACCACAAGTGCCATTAAACTTTGGCATATGGAATCTCCCCCATTTCTACCTTGGAGAGTATCAACATGAATGCATGAGAGCTTGCTGAAAAGCTGGATGCAAATATTCAAACATATACTACTTCCCATGTGAGTTTTTCATTATGCTGTTTGTGCTCTAAGGGAACTCCAGTATAGTGTGAATTGCAAATAGCAAATCATCACATTTTTTTACAGATCCGACGAGAACTACATAAAGCAGAAATAAATTCAATCAAAATACACCCTTTGATTTCACTATCAGAAAGAAAACCATATATGCTCTTCATCAGCCCTCAAAAAAAAAATCTCAATTTCACTCGGTCTCCATTGTGAGGAGCTTTAGGAACCAAGTAATTATTAAAATGATATGTGCCAAATACCAAACCAATTTGTTTAACCTGTTTATGCATCTCAGTTTCCAACGTCAGAGAAGGTTTTCCAGAACTTACACAAGCCATGAATGATGAATTTTGATATCATAGTGCAAGTGAATTTTTTTCCCTACTTTTCCGATCTTGCAAAATAAAATTGTTTTCTTATAAAAAAAAGTACTTGCTTATTCAGCTATAACTATAAGTTCATGTCCATTCAATTAAGCTTGTACAAAATTAACATCAGTCAAGACATCAATTGCACATTATGTCATACATATTAACAATGATTGGGTAGATTCTTATGCGACTGAATTCAGCATGTAAATGCTTTGTACCTTGTGAGCCTCATAAACTTCTGGTGCAACTGCTTGGTAGAAAATGCAAAAAATAACTTAGACTAGTTAGCAGTTTGACAAAAGATAGTTCAAAAGCTATGATGGTCTCATCAACAAAAAAATAGATAGTTCAAAAGTGAGGAGTCAAAAATACTGACCATTTGATAGGATGTGCTCCGCTTCATGATCTCCAGATGCTCTGCAGAATGAATTAAAAATAACATAAAACTCCTGGAACTATCGCACAAAGTTCCCTTGAAAAAATTAAAGGTGCTAGGGTGCATGTGCTTCTGGTGTTTTTCGTTGATGAGCGTGGAAGTCGTCTAAAATTGAAAGTGTTTTGACAGTTTTCACAATCTGAATTTTAGTTCTGACAATAGTTTTTAGGATTTTAATCTTAATTAAAACCACTACTCTTTTAAAAGCAAATTGTGACCTTCGGGACTTAAAAGTGTAATGTTGACAGATTTTGATGGCAACTGCTCTTAGGAGCTTCAAATTCAGAAATGTCAAACATTTTGCATGGAATATATGTAAAGCAAACACAAAGTCATTGTGAACACATGAATGAAAACAGTATATATTGCGAGAGAAAAAAAAATTAGAAAAACTCACTCAAGAAGAATTCGTGCAGCCTCTTTACACTCGGCAACTCGCCTATTATATCCAGGGTTGGTAGTCAAAGCTTGCTTCAAACCAGAAAGAGCCAGCAACATTTTGGCTGCTTTTGGTTGTTCACTCTTTTTGTACTCTTGCACCGTTGGCCGATGAATAAGCTTATATTCTTTCGTCTGCATATGCTAAACTAAGACACGATCAGAGGAGTGACAGTGTTTTGTAGTTATACATGAAAACTGTTTATACATCAGATATTCCAATTCAAAGAAAGAACCCAGATATATAAGAACTAAGAAAGCTAGAAGAATCAAGCCCATAATGCAGACTATATTAGCTATGAAATATGAATATCAGATTTATGTTAAGGAAGTCAGGAGCTAGACAATGTTATGAGTAGGACATTAAATAGTGGTTTTATGTTTTTAATTGGATTATTTTGCTTAAAAAATACCATGTGAAGAGCTATAAATGAAACTAATAAAAATAATACGGACAATTTATTAGTTATTTATACCGTAATGGATATCTATCCCATCCTTGTCCCAAGTGCAAACAAAATACTTTTGAATTTTCATGGTATATTAATATATTAACTAACCACTCATTAAAAAGAATATAAAAAAAACAGCCGTGAGCATAAGATTGTGAAACGATCTTTACATTTTGATTTAAAAACTATGCTACCACTACAAGTTAGGAGCAGAAATTTAAGTTTTACGTGTGATAAACAGTTTTGCTATCCCTGGCATTTGGAAAATTAACTGCTCTCCCAGAAAATTAAAGACTTTGGCATTGAAAAACAGAGAGGAATATATCAAAACATTTTCCCTGGGGATTCAGATGAGTAATGTCAGGTGCAAATCTAGTTTAAAATGACCTCTCCATCCAAATTCTTCTCAAACACCTGTTCCCTCAGTACAGCCTCGTCTTGAAAGGTGAAAAAGATACATGCATAATAGAAAATGATAGAAACAATAGGTAGTTTGGGAAACAAAGGGGTGCATGAACAATATGATGCCAGACATCAAATCTGATTATGCAACTGATGGGTATCTGCTTAAAAAATTAAAGTATGATTAGAACTTGCAACGAAAGCACGCGAATACAGATATTACCTTACAATTCATGCACATCAAACAACCATGCCTCGAAAGTAATATAGCTGATTGGTCCATTATGCCATTTTTCAGACCCAAATATTCATTCTCAATCAACCTATAATGAGATATGTAATACTTAAGAGGGTTGATATTACAAGGCAATTAAAAAATAACTCTGTATCTTATTTGTAACCACGGTGACTGAAATGATGGAGACAGCATTAATTTCAAGCTTTGATGGCATACAACTGTAAGAAGCAGAGGTCTGTAAATAATATTACCCTTTTTTTAACAAACAAATATCAAGGTAGTTAAAGGCAAAAGGCATTTGAGGGTTTCCAATGCCTTGAGCTGAAAGCCACCAAAGCCTTACTAAAGAAGAGACATAAACACCGACTTAAAGAAGGCATTCAGATTACTTGAATTATTCGATTAGTTTTACAAAGTCATAAGTTGCTTGCCACCAGAGTCCAACAAATAACATATCCTTTTTATCATTCTGAGTATTTAGCAAGTTAGATGACTGGTCATTTAATATTTAACTCTTATCCAGAAAGATGCTTCTAAATGCCAAAATGTGATGTCCCCTTCCAATGCCTCACTTTGAACCCTTTGGCTTGCCTTTTCATGCCTTTGACTATATCGATTCATACATGTGCTAATGTACCCATGGTTAAAGAAGAATAAATAGTGATGTCTCCAAAGATTAGATAAACTTACCTATCATATTCAATATTTTCAGTAGGAGATATTGCTAAATTATTTGCATGTTCCAAAGCCAAGAGGTAAGCCACTCCAACCTGTGAAAAATTGAAAGTTGTAGTCCCCATCATAAAATCAGAAAACATGAGAAAATAGGAAGGGAGAATTTCTACTTACTGCGGCAGAAGAACTTAATCCCGAACTGTCCAGACCATCAGAACCACGTATGTATCCAATGATACCCTGTAAACATTGTGACAAGTAGGGATGGGTATACATTTCAAAACAACGGAAATCACTTGCACGCAATGATCTTCGTTCAAAGAAAACCAGAAATAAATTACAACTAGTTTCTCATTTTCTGGTCACAAGGTTTGAGAAAAGATATTTAGAGTTACACCTGCACCTGTCAAGTTGTACTCAAGAACAACCAGTGCTATGTAGGATCAAGCTGACAGATAAGTTCCAAGTTTATTTCAAAGTACCATATCAAATGCCATTGTTAGTAACCTTATATGAAGAACAAAAACTTTAATATAATTAAAAAGATGTAAAAAAAAATGTGCTGAAAAGTGTTTCATAACAAGACCCTTAAAAAAGGATCTAATGAGTTACAGAACATGACTACATATTCGACGCTTAAAATCTGAAGGCCCGTTGAAAAAACACCCCATCAAAATACCAGAAACAGTATTGCTTCCATAAAGCCATGAACAGAAAGCAACTTAGAAACAGAATACAGCCATTACATAAAACTTCCTTTACCCTCACAGACTCTATGTTGCATAGGTACGGGTACGGTGCCCAGTACGATACGGGTACCGGTACGAGAATACGGCAATTTTAGAAAAAGTAAGGTGCGGGTACGTTAATAAAATCATAAGTTTTGTTATAAAATATAACATGAAATAGTTAAATTCTTCAATTCATTACAAAAAAATCACAATAGAAGTTTATAAAGTCGAAATTTAGAGCTAGTTACAATAACAAAGAAACTCAAATGCACAAATAACATTATATTGTCATATTAATATATAAGAAAATGCCGTGAATTTCACTAAAAATATAATAATGAGCAGAAATGAAGTACCACAAGTACCGTACGCGTACCCGGTACGGGTACTTCATCGTTATACAAGTACCCATCAATGCTCAGCATTTACAAATTTTCTCCATCGTTCTTCTGATACACTTATGCTGATTTCTGGGTGTCTTTTTTAGTGCATTTTCTTATGCATGATTGCATGAAAATATTAACCAGCCTCTTGAACCAAGTGCTTTCTGATTACTGCAAATCTTGGTAATTGTTTGGTTATTTCACGCTATTTTTACTTCTTAAGTATATTTCAGTTGCACCAACTTTTTAGTATGTTGGTATATTCATGTGTCATCATTCACAAAATAAAAACATAATGTCAAACAAAATCACATTTGAACATACTGTAATAGAAAAGTACAGATTAAACTATCACCGAAAGCTGCTGCCTAGGTGATAAACAGAAAGGCGAATCATTGTGGTATTATCTCATACCTTTGAAATATTGTGTCCCCTATTCTGTAGTGCATATACAGCTCCTCTAGCATAACGCCCCCAATTACATTGTTCCTGTGGCTCAGAAGAATTCTCTGCCATGTTATCATTTTTTGTCTTAGTAGTTTGCACTGGCTGCTGAATATCATCAACTCTATAAAACACCAAACACTTCACTCAACATTGGGCAAATTATATAGTGTTATTTAGGAAGTCCAAAATGACAAAATTATGCAATGAAAGAGGAAGTAGCCCATTATCAGAATGGTAGTTGAAATGACAACAAGCTAGTGGCTAGATTGGCAGTTTGGTACTTTCATTCACCCAAGATAATATTAATAAATGTTAACAGCATTTTATTATTGGATGAAAATGATGAGGATCCCACTGAATAAGGAGTGGGTTGTGCAAAATAAGAATTGGCATCCACATGGTTTCATGGTAAACCATAAATTTCACCCAATAAAAGTTTGTTGTTAGATTTCTCACATGATCTTATAAGCAATGAAGAGAATTTTTGAAATTCTAAAATAAAACATTAGGAAACAGCAAGCCTTATGGTCACTAACCACATACCTGAACTTTACTTCTCCTTGAAACTGTCCTGAACGAATTACAAACTACAAAAAAGAAAAAAAAAATCCCACAGGTCACTTATCAGTTATCAAACAAACAAAGACAATGTGAAATAAGTACGTGTGTGTGTGTGAGAGAGAGAGAGAGAGAGAGAGACAGAGAGAGAGAGCAACCAGTCTAAATAGCACTGGTACTGTTTAGTTTTATGCCTAGCTTCTAATTGAAAGAAACAAAAGCAATTTCCAGATATTTTCTCGTGTTTTTCAAGATCGATATTTTAGAACAAGATCAAATTTCACCTCATCACTTCCAGAAGGAGTGAACCCCAGAAGTATTCCCTTATTGATTGTCATAGCTAAAACAGTCCCACCCTACAAAACACCAAAGTGTAAGGTAACTCGTTCAAATTTCAGTTAAAAAATTCAAGAGTATATTAGCTAATCATTGAACAGAAGAAATTAATCTTCCCAGTCCCAGTGCTCTAATACCTAATATTGCTTAATAAAAAAAAATCCCTATAAAAAATGCCCAAAGTCAATCATTGAGTTTAATTAGCAATAATAAAACAGAGAGATGACCTGATGATCAATATGTGCCCCCAAAGGACAAATTCGATAGGGTGATACGACAACTCGAACATCCTCTTTCTTCACCTTTGCCATTTGAGAAACTTTCTCTCTCATTTCATTTAGCTGCAGATTACAAACAAATTTACATACACACTAATCACCGAGCATCAAGTTATGAAATGCTTCTAATTCAGGTTGTCTCCATATTTTTCAGTTATTTCCACTTCCATTGAAACATTCTATCCTCAATTTTCAAAGATCTAGAAAATCTCAAGAACGAAAACAAGCATTGAAGTTGGCGAAATGCCAGAAACCAATTAAAAGGAAAATGAATAAGCCTATAAACTTAGCATTTCTACCATAATCTGTGGACTCTAGAGCAAGGGGATCGGATCCGTATGAAAATGTAAGACGATTTTGTTCAAGTCTCAGTTTCCAAATAAATAAATAATTGCAAGATCTATGTATGTATTGAATCATATTAACAAACAGCTTTAGAGCGTAGAAAACAGCAATGCGGTGAATCAAATCAATGAATAACTTACGTACCTCTGTATCCGAAGGCCAACACAACCCTGCCATCTTCTTCTTCGATCGAAAAATCACCAAACAAGCGAAGCATACAAGTGAATATGATTAGATTTGATAAAATAACAGTTGGTGAATGGTTGGTGAAGCGCCAAAATCGGTTTCGATTACAAGGTAAGGTATCCAATGATTCACGCTTGTTTATTATATATGATTGCCACCCAACACTCACCATTTTATATGAATCAATGTCGTCAACATGCATGTGGTTGGTCACCGATACGGATAATTTATTTTGTGGCCAATGTTTAAATTATAGGCTTAAATAGGTAAATCAAATTATCAACTTTCATATTTATTTATTTTTTATCATAAAAATTATTAACTTTTATTTTTTCTTTCTATATACAGCATTATTCAATATAATCTCTGTCAATTGAATTGATCTGATGTTAACTTTCTGCCTTATAGCTAAGGAAGTGTATGTGACAAGTGTCACATGAATTTATAGCCAACTGAACTGTATGTGACAAGTGTTGTGTGATTCTTTTTAATAATGTGGCAATTTCATTACTGATTTTAATAATTTGAAATAAAAAATCACATAAAAACCCTAAATCCCTAAGTTTAAAGAAATTATAAATTAATAATATCTTATTTTATTAAAATAAATTTTAACAAATACATCCGGGTCACTTTTTAAGACCTTTAAATAGTAATTTTATGAAAATTTATGTAACTAATACAGTGAAAATTGAAATATTTGACTTTCTTATGAAATAATGTCTTATTGTGATTAAACTATTTCCATTCTTAATTTTCTCTTTAAAATGTTACAAATTATCAAAGAAAAATAGACATGCCCTCCCTCAATCTCTTAATATCTGGTATGTTTGGGTTGGAAAACCATAGGGTCTCGCTAACATGTCAAGGAGATTAAAGGTATAACTTTTTTATTGAAGAAAATAAACTTTAAATTTTTAAGAATTTGAATGCAAAATTTCTAAAAAAAAACATTTACATTGAATTCCTTAGCATGTGTCATTAAAACTCATGTTAGTATTTTTTTTTTAATATGTATCTTGGTTTAATTTGATCATGAATGAGACAAGTAATACCGATAAAAATAGAGTAAAAGGTGGTTAAGACCTTGGTTGGGAGAGAAGTACCCATATTTGATGTATGATGCCCCTCGACAGGGATTAGGAAATATCTCAACTGAGGAAATATGTGAAAAACCCGAAAAACTAAAAGAGTATATGAGTGCTAGACCCTAATAATGAAGCTCTAGCTAAGCTAGGAAACAGAGCCGACCCAATTAAGAGGCCTAAAGCAAAAACTTTAATGTGGCTTTTAAAAATATTTTTTAAGCTGAATATTTATATAAAATCAATTTTGTGGAGACCAAAATTTGAATTCATGACCAAGAGTAATTGAGGTCTTTTTGGTAATCAGTTAAGCTATACAAATATTTGTAAGTTATCTGTCATCAAGGACGGATCTACATGAAGGCTATGTGGGGCTAAAGCCCCACATGCCTTTTCCTTTTTTTTTTTTTAAGAATAGTAATAACACAAAGTGTTTCATGTTTGAGTTCCGTAAAGTCATTTGCAGTTTTTGATGTTAAGAAATTGTTGAGGAAGACTGAGTTTTATCCAAATGATTTTATATAAGTACCGGAAGTGGCGTTACGCCATCAACTTAAGAATTATGTTACAAATGTTCGATCTGACCCAAAACTTGCTAAGTTCAAAGGGCTTTTAGATCTTTGTGCAAAACTTGTGGAAACAAATAAGTGCAACACATTTGTTATGGTTTATAAACTTTTGAAGTTGGCTCTGCTCTTGTCGGTAGCAACTGCAAGCGTTGAACATATTTTTTCAGCTATGAAAATTGTGAAGAGTAACCTATGTAACAAAATGGGTGATCAGTGACTAAATGACAGTATTGTAACTTATATACAAAGATGTGATCTTTTAACAATAAGCAATGATGTTATTTTAGCTCATTTTCAACAAATGGATATGAGACGATTTTCATTGTAATGTATTGTATCAAACAATGTTATTTCATATTTTTAATATGGTTTGTGTAACGCCCACACTAAACGTATCTAGAAAGTTTAGCATGTGCATTATCTTTAGTACTGGATACATTAAAATTTACAACATAAAGGCTTCAAATGAATATTTTACACAACAATACACGTTCGTACAATCAACAATACAATACAACTCGTCCAAAACATAGAAAATATATCCTTAAAGTCCATAACATCCTGCAGCGGGTACGAACGAGCACTTGCTGATTATCCATTCGGCTATGAGCTTGCTAAATCATGCTAAACCAACCTGCTGATCTGAAACAAATAAATATTGGGATGAGACATAATGTCTCAGTGAGTTCTACCTAATCCTAGGCTATAGGTGACCTCGGGGAAGACCTAGGGTCACCACGTGTCTACAATACAACCTGCCGGTTGGTTATACGTGTGTGGACTTGCTTGTCTAGACGGTCGTGCATACTAGATTCGTCGCAGGTTCTTCGTATCATGATTCATAAGTCTTGTCTTACTCTACGTGTCATGGCGGTCAAGGGAACCTAGGACCACTATGTCGAGATACGATAAACGCATCAAGACCTAAACATAAGTCATTCATGGCACGTTCTTAAACTGGACGATCGGGGAGTTACTAAGACCGTCGACAGTGTATCTTCATAACTTGTTCTATTGCATAAGCTCATACATATTCTTGCCATATCATAACTTATCATAATCTTAATGCATGATTTATTCATATTAAGTTAGAGGTTAGCGTTGAACAAACATAATTATCTTGGTTCATTTTACGGAGTGCATCGGGTGGAGTAACCCCAAGTACAACCCCTTACTTGACCGATGAAAACCTAGCTAAGGTACATCGGACTCCCTCGGTGACGTGCGGGCGTACCTTGCAGAGCGTATCCCGTTCCCCTGGCGAGAACCTCTCGTATCCCCCTTGGCGTGGATAACGGAAAGACATGACACCTACATCTTACTTATAGTCTTGATCATACATGATAACTTATCTTAGTGCTCGCTTACTTAGTCATTCTTGCTCATATGTGAAGAGATTATGCCTATCTATTCACGACTTAACTTTGCTTAGGGTTCTTGCTAACTTTCTAGTTCTCGACGATCTATGTCGAGGCTCTATGGTTTTACCTCATTCTTAGTTTATCGCTACCCGAATAAACATGTTTAAACTTTCTCAAGTGCCATTGTTGTTGAAATATGTTCATATGTCTCATGCATTTTCCGTTGGAAACTCAAGTGTGAGGGTACATTAGGTTATTAGAGATTGAGGGTTTTCTTTATGTTAATCCGCGTTAAACAAGTGGTTTCGGATGGTACGCAAGGCCCCAAAGCCAGCTAAAAGTGGAACTTGATCTGCCATTTTCGCCAGAATTTCGCTCATAGCGAAATGGCTCTGTGAGCTGTCTGGAAATTTGGCTAATAGCCAAAATTTGGCTATTAGCGAAATGGTCCTGGGGAATTTCGCTATTAGCGAAATAATTTCGTTAATAGCGAGTTTCTTCGTACTAGAAGTGCAGAAAATGCAATTTTTGATGTTTTACCTCAATTTCAAGCAACCTAATGCACCACAATCATCCATAATGCATAAAAACGAATGAAAATGGAATGCATGGCAATATAAACATGTTTCAAGCATCAATTGACATAAAAAGGGGCACTAGAGGAAACATACATACACTAGTTTTAATCAAATAAACTCACATAACACAACCATTCATGGGAGGGAGAAGTCTATCCAGAGAACTCACCTAAGATTCTGGTACAACCTCACACTTCTAAGCTTCTACAATCAAACCCTAATGCATGCACTCTTGCTCAGATCATCCAACTTTGAGTGAGCTTGAGTTAAAACCAAAATGATGAAATCTTCATGCTTCAATCACCTCTAACCATGATTACCCAAGAGTATTGAACTCAAAAAAGGATTGAATGACAAGGGAAGGGTGGAATTCGACCTTCTAGAGAGAGGGAGGAGAAAATTCTGCCCTTAAGAGTTTTAGAGAGAAGGAAACACATGAAAAATGAAGTTTCTAGCTCCAAACACCCTTACATACTCTTCTTGCGAAAGTACCAAAACACCCTTCTTCTTAAACGTGCATAATTCAATACCGGTAATTGGACGTGTGTTTGATCGTCACTACATGATCACATCGTTCGTTAGATAATCTTTCAGGGACATTAATTCTCTAACACACATTCGACTGATACAATTCCAATATGACGAGTGGGATATTACAGTTTGCATTATTGTTTCTTTAAAATTTTAGCCCCACATATACCAAAAGTCTGGATTTCAAATAATATGCTTATAACCAAATTAACTTTTTGGAGGCCTTTTTTTCTATCCAAAATTTTGAGACCTAAAACCCTTGTTTGAGTTGTTTGACCTTTAGACCGGCCCTGCTAGAAAAGACCCTATTAATTTGTCTCTAAACAAAAGTGAGTGAGCAGCTAAAATATACATGAATGACTATCATATTATGAACAATCTAGGGGAAATGAGTACAGCATGACCATAAGCTTCACAAATGAGCATTGGGAATGAGTCCAAGATGTTTGAGCTATAAACTCACCAAAAGATCCACGAAAGTAGTACCAAAACCAATTTTGTGCATGTTGGCAAAGTTTGCACAATCCATGCTACATTTAATATGCAATGCAGTCGACTTTGTCCATATTAGCGCAATACATATTGGCAATGAGGTGTGCTAATGTGAGATGTTGCCAGTTAGGAGAAGGTTGAATTCTAGGATTAACCTGATCATCATCAAAACCAATTCATTGGTCCTTCCATATGCTAATTTGAGCTCACTAACCAATTTCCCATATATAAACAAGAGTTTTCAAGAGTAGTTCCCTTGTACTCTTCTATATGTAGCCAATTGGAGTAGACGTAGAAAGCAACCGCAATGGATGAGCCACTCAACAAAATGTATGGTCAAGAGAGTTTTTTTTTCTTCTTCTTTTTCTTAAACGGCAAAATATATTAACAATAGACTAATTTCAAGCACAAGGTGTGAAAGAAACAAGCGAAAAAAATACAAAGTTGAGAGTTACAAAGATACCATCATCTAATAGTATAGTTCTTAGTTACGTTGGTTGCAACAACATATATTAATTACTTAAATACTCACGCGCGCACACATGAAATACATATACTACATTTAAATACTTTAGTAAAAAGAAAAAATTGAGTATTTTCTTTTTCTATGCACTTTTATTTATGTGAGTGTACTTAAATGCTTTAAATTTAGGCTTGTGACTACACAAGTCTTACTCTATCTAATACCAGACTTATCAAAACACCAAAAGTTATATACAATTTGATATGAGACGGAGGCTTATATGTTTCTGGGTGCAAGGTTTGACAATGTCTGAAGAGTTTTTTTTTTTTACCAATGTAAAAAAAGAAAAAGACACCATTTGTATATTGATACATATTAATTGATTGCCAATCAAGCAAAAAAAATCACTAGCAATTTATCAGATGTAAAATCCAATGAAATTCACACTTCCTCAAAGATGTCTAAAAATAGTCTTGCCTCCGATGAAATTGGGAGCTTATGTGATGCTGTTGGCATCTGTTTAAAAAAAAATAAAAAAATTGCGAGCTTATGTACGATGATATCAATAATTTTTCTGCCCGATCCATCTCCATCAGGGCCGTCCTTATGAAACTGAAAGCTCGACTCTCGTAGTAAAAATAGACCCCTAATAAAAAAACGCACAATTTTTTTAAAAGATTAATCTTCTATTTAAATTGAAAATAACACTCGTATAATGATTGTTAGCCGCCAAAATCAAAATTAGCAATTATTTTTTTACTAAAGATATGTTTTTTAACTTAGAAATAGAAACATGGAACATTATTTTTTACTCAAAAATTGAAACATGAAACATGTTTATTTTTCTTTTTTGAGTGGGGGTGAAGATATTGGGCAATAATTTTTTTTCTAAGGTCCGTCACTATGGGAGACCCAACCCAATTGAGCTCTTTACACTCCCCGAAAAACAGCTCTGGCCATCATATACACAAGTTATTTGTCATACTTGCAACCTGATCAACCTTTGCTCCTCAATAATACCCCAATAACTTCAAAATGGAACTACTCAAACTAATACATTCTTCCATCTAACTTTGCAGCATCTCCACCCAGCTGAACTATAAATTGTGGCTAATTCACCCACTCAATCACATACTCCCTCTGGTCTTAAATATAAGAAAAGATTCCTTTTTTAGGTTCATTGATTAATGTATTTGGTCTACATTGTAAAACAGATACATTAATTATTCAATGAATCTAAAAAAGAATCTTTTCTTATATTTGAGACCGGATGGAGTATATATTAGTCTGATATAACCATATTAACCCATTCAAATCTTGAAAATTGTTCCAAACTTCTATTATGTCATCCAGAAAAATCCGCTATAAAAACAAAAAGGAACCAAAGTCTTGCAAACCAATGCAACCAATTTTAAAATAACGGAATTAACTCAAACCTCCAAATAACGAACCAACCTAGAAAAGATTACACACTAGTTCAGCCACACCAAGCACTTATACTAACTCCAAATAACTACAAAACTTTCAGTCGTAGCCCCACCCTCGCTGGAAAAACCTTCAACTTGCACCATTCAAGCATTCTATCATATGTAAAATCCGTTGTCCAAAGAATATGTAAAGCCTTTCACCTTAGTTTTTAACCTTTTCCATAAAAGAAATTTTGTATGTTATTCATAACCAGTGGCGAAGCCCCTCACGGGCTGGGGTGAGCAACGGCCCACCCGGGAAAATTAAAAAATTAACAATTATAAGTCTAATTTGCGAGATTTTAAACAATTTTGTTATATTTTTTGTTTTCGGCACATCAAAATTCCCGTAAAGTGATGTAGTGGCCCACCTAGAAAAATACAAAAATAAGAAATCATAGGTTTATTTTGTGAGATTTTAAACAATTTTTCAACGATTTTAGACTTCGGCAGTTCCATGAGTGGCATACGTGATTTTGTCATGTCTATGTTTGGCTGGTTAGCGGAGGTTTACATACCTTCTAATTTGTGGGGTTTCAAATCTCCCTTATATTAGTTGTCAACTGAAAACTATTCCAATTAACATTTATACTCAAAAAAAGTTTGTAATTTAACGGCTCACCCAAGCCTTTTTTCCTGGCTCCGCCACTGTTTATAACCATTCATATTCCAAGCCATCTTTATACCCTTAAAAAACTTTTCATTACGCTATGTAAGTTGTTCTTGCGTGAGAACTAGAGGTTAAACTTAGTAGGCAGGGCCGCTAGTATTTAGGTATGTGAGGGGTAGAAAGTGAATGCCCTGGGATTTATCTAGAGGCATCCTTTTATAGAGGAGAATCAAGGTTTTTCCTTGATGCTTTAGTAATTGCCTCGCCTAATTATGGAAGACTACTTGTTCCTCAAGCATCGCCTTATAACTAGAATTGGATAATTGGCCGCTTCCTTCTCCCTCATGACCACCTCAGGTTGGTGGAGGTTATGCTCCCATGCCACATGTTATTGGCGCTCTTGTCAGAGGCCTCATCGCTCTCTGGTTTTTTGATACGTGTATAAGATAGAATATTAAATGTGTATTTATATGTAATATAAATTATTAATTATGTTTATATATTAGTATTATGTCAATATTATATTATTGTAATAATTATTCATCTGTTGTAGTTTTATGAAGTTATTAGTAGTTATATGAAAAGGGAGTTACTTATTGGTGTAATATATTAATGTTGTAAGCTGTGAATGAATAAAGAAAAAAGTTAATACACAAAACTTCCAGTCTTCCTCCCCTTCTCGAATTGTGATAATTGCTACCATTAATTTCTATATATTCTATCATTTTTGTCCTAACACTTCTCTCTTTTTGAGTGGGCACCATATCATATTGTGAGGCATAGCATAGAGAGCAAAACGCCCAAGGTGAATGAAGTTTTTACAACTAAGAATCTAATTTTGATTGTTCTCGCACTCGTGCCCACTCCGAAGGGGATGTTTGAGGTTATATGCCAATTTACCTCTGCTTATTTCTCGAAGAATCCAATTAAGGTTCCTCTAAGGGCAAAAGTCGATAGAGAGTTATTTTCAAACTTACAAACACATCCCAATATAGGATGTATGTCAATCTTGGGGTCGGCCAGGGTTCTCATTACATTCCAATTAAAGATTTGAACCTCCACCGCCATGTGATCGTTTTCATGTGGGACGAGTCCCTCGAGATCTTTGACCGAAAAGGTGATACCATGGATTAAAGGAAAACACCAAAAAGATGTATGTATCTTATTAACTAGCGCCCATATCTCCTTATGGCCAAACTATACCCCCTCCCCGTGGGAACCTTCAGCGATGGTGTTTAGAGCATGTCTTATTGGAGTTTTTGTGACCTGGATTTATTGTTCACCTTCTCCAGGCACTTGCATTATTTGAGGCATATTTAAATCCTCGTCCTCCTTTCTTGTCTTTTGGCAGTAGTTGTGGATCTTTTCTCATATGGTGTTTTTGGGAAAGTTTTCCTCTTTTCCCATAGACGGCGCCAAGTGTTCTTGCTAGAATTTGCAGGGGGTATGTACTTAGGTTTAGTCGCTCTCAAGTGTAGAGAGGTAAATGAAATTATGTCAATGTTTGGGAGTCTTCTCGTGTACATATATGTAGACACAATTGACTTCGTGTTATGGTTAGAGTGGTGGGTTGAATCCCTCACTCGTATTGCAGATAGTTGTCCACGTCACTAATCTCGTAATCACTAAGTCCTGATTACTTTGAACGAGTCAACGGTGACCTAGATAAGAGTTGCTCTTGACTGAAAAAGTTGACTAAGATTTTTTGATAAGTGCATATGTTCAGCCATGGGTTATGATACTCGAATGTGGGTCTTAATGTCTATATTAATTAAGGGTCGAGCGACATTCCAAAATCCATAAAGGTACGTTGTTTAAAACAGTTACATCATCGATGCATATAAAAATTTAATCCATTATTTAATTGAATGAATGAGTGATTGAGAGCAGTCAGATAATAATCAACAGTATGTGAGGCCCAAAACAAGTTTTAATATACGAGTTTTTTATTTTTACAATATACGAGTGTTTTTTTTTTTTTGCGCATGTGTGATCTCTTTGTTTATAAAATTTAATGAAAAAAATATTTTGTTGGGCCTATAGCGGGTGTATTAGCGGCCATCCCATGGGTCGCGTGGAGTGAATGAATATCTTTATTGTGCATAGTATGAAAACTATTCACATATTTACTATAAAAAAATAATCTTAATGTACAAAGTTCAAAATCACTTGAAGGTGATTGTAATATGATCATTAATTTCATTTTAATTGATTAAAAAAAACAAGGGTTAAAATGGTTTTTGGTCCCTATAAATATGTCAACTTTTTGTTTTAGTCCCTTAAAAAATTTCTTCAACTTTTAGTCCCCTAAAAGTTATTCAACTTCACTTTTGGTCTCTCCTTTAAACTAATCTCGTATGTAGAATTCATATTTTTTTAATTAAATCTTACAGAAAAATTATAATATTATAAGAACCTCGTATGTAGAATTCATAATATGAGATTTTTTTTAACAAAACATGAATTAAATATGAATTTTTATAACTTTGGTTGTTAAAAATTCATCTTTAATTTATGTTTTATTAAAAAAAATCTTTTTTTTAGAGTGTTATAATATTCTACAAATTTCTGCACAATTTGATTAAAAAAATACAATAATTGACTTAAAAATTGGAACCAAAAGTAGTGATTGAAAATTTTATTGGGACTAAAAGATAAAAAAAAATTGAGGAACTAAAACATAAAATTAGTATATCTATAAAGATAAAAAACATATTTAACCCAAAAAACAACTCATCCCACTTTTTTAAAATAGTATATTATAAGTAAATACATACTAAATAAAAATAAATGAACTTGACCTTCACGATTGAAATAAAATGTAAAAGATAAGTACTGTGGGATTTTTTTCATCAAATTTGCTCAAACTGTTTTAAGTAAAAGATTTTTATTTAAAGTATAAAGATTTGAATTTTATTGGTGACTAAAAATATATTCAATCATTATTTGAATTTTTTTAGGCGAATGGATGTAGACGGGTCTACAATGTCCCAAGTAGAATAAAATAAAAGTAAAGAGTATAAAGAATTTGGAGGGCAAAAGGCAAAACATGGTGACCAAAAGTAACCATAAAGGGTAAAGGGCACAAATCCTAGTCCAAAACAAACAATCTCACACCACTTCCACAATTCAACAGATTTGCTTATATAATAGAATCCAGATTGAAAGAAAAAAAAATGCAATATGTGAGCCGAATAGCTCTGCTTGACATGTGTTTAATCAACTTAGAGATCGTTGTTATAGTTTTTTTTTTAAAAAAATCAGTTTTTTTAAACAAAAATAATCACTTTTAAGTGCAACTTCTCAAAAAATAGATTTTATTTAAAGGAGAGAGAAAATTCAATTTTTAAAGATTGAACTAGTTTTTGTAATAAAAAAATCTCTTTTATATAGATGTATCAAAACAAACTTAATTATTTATTTAAAAAAATGATTTTTACTACAATAAACAAACGCATAATAAATTTTAATTTTTTAATAGAATCTTTTAAAAATAATCTTTAAATTATTCAATGTCAAAATCACTTTTATTTTAATCTGTAACAAACGGGTTAATCGACTATTGAATTATATAGCTACACATTTTGTATTTATCCAAGACTCGGTGTGTTTGATCACTAAGATAAGAGGAATGCTAGCAACACTCACTTTTGAACACTCACTCTAGCACTCACTCTTCTATTGGATGAAACCAATGTATGTCCCACCGTTTTGTGTGGGTTCTATTTTCAATGTGTAGACCCACATTGATTTAAACTAATAAAAGAGTGAGTATTAAAGGGAGTGTTCAAAAGAGATTGTTGTTAGCACTCCTCTTAAGATAAAAGCTAAATATGGTAATCGACGGTTAAGTTTTTTTTTTAAGAAGCTAAATTAGCCCACCCGAATTGGTATCAGAGATAATCAAACCTGAAACCTTAGGGAGGAGCAGTAATTGACGGAGGTTTATTAAATTAAATCTATACTATATATAAAGAAAACTAACTCTTTCAACATTTTTGAGCTGAATTTTTCTTTCCAAAAATACCCTCAATTTTTAATACATGTAACAAATAGATAAGAATAAATTTAAATATTAAAACAAATGTAACAAACATAATATTAATGTTTTCTTTTTCTTTTTCCTTTATCATTTAAAAAGTGTAACAAACTAGATGAGTATATTTATACTTATTTTTCTTCATTTCAATTATACCCTTAATTGTTGTTAGTGTCATTAAGAAAAGAATTTAGATTATATTTTTTTTGTTATAGTGATTTATTGTCGGTGTCGCTGAAATAGATAATCATGGTTAGTTAGATTTTTTATAATTGAAAGCAATAAACATTTATATATATTTTTTAGTTTTAATCTAAATCAAAATTTCATAAAAAAAAACACCGTTCATAATTTTCAAATGTTAGCGTAATTAAAAATGGAAAGACGGACACGTGTGCCCGTCTTTTTGCTAGTGTTTATAATGATTTATCAAGCTAAGTAACACAACTCGAAATTACTTTTGAAGTAATTTGATCCCTCCTTTTTTTAAGAAACTTGATCCCTCCTTAAAAATCAATATTTTTTTTATCGTTTTATAATTTGGTAAGTACTTGCATCCATTATTTTCTATTAAGTAGATTCATTAACTAATTATGAAAATAGTAATAATTAATGTATATAAAATATTATAAAACTGGGTGCCAATTAAGTAAAATAAAATCATAACCAGCTATATATAAACATTCCTTTGGAAATTATTTATCAAATAAAAAATCTTACCATTAAGTAATTTCTGTATATTTGAAATTTCTTAGAAACAACATAATAATAAATCTTTTTGTAAAAAAAAACATAATAACAAATCTTCTAAAAAAAACGTAATAAGTAAATGTATAAATAAATTATGAACTTTTTTATCCTTACTTTATAAATGTTAGAAAAACATAATACTGTTGGATTTAATTAAAAAAAATACTCTGACTTTCCTATCTATGATGTGCCTAAAAATGATATATTATTTTTCCTTTTTGTTTAAATTATGAGATATTCTTTTTTCTTTTTCTGACTCAATGAGATATTCTTTTCTAAATACAAGACGATCAATTCTTTGCCAACAGGGGTATTCATTTGCATTCAACCACAAACACGTCTACATTAAATCAGGCTGTAAAAAAAAGATTATCAAACAAAATTAAAAAGGTTGTCAAAAAATAAAAAACCTATATCAAATGAGGTCATATTTTTATTTTTTTTACAAATGTGCACATGTTGCGTATAAGATACACACAAATATCGTACATTAAGTCCACAGTTCTTAATTAAACTGATAAAAATATCGAAATTGTTAAGTTGGTCGTGTTAATCGGGGTTTAAACTCTAACTCATCCATTTATGTGTCTGAATTTTCAATGATTATTATCACTTTGTCTATCTAAATAAACACCGTGTATTGATAAAAATACTGAAATTGTTAAGTTGGTCGTGGTAATCGGGGTTTGAACTCTGACTCCTCCATTTATGTGTCTGAATTTTCAATGATTATTATCACTTTGTCTATCTAAATAAACACCGTGTATTGATAAGACTGATCGGCAGTAAAAGTTTGATTTTGTAATCTTAATCAATAAATTTTAAATTATGTCGTCATTAGAGTCCCTATGATTAATTAATACTTCTCCATGCCCAATTTTTAAATAAAAAACAAGATAAAAAACGTGTAAATGATTGAAATTACAGTACCATAGATTTAAAATGTTAACAACAACGTCGTGTGATCCTATGATTTGTATAACAAAGTACTATAAAGGAGTGGCTAATAAACTTCAGTTAAAACGAATTGTTATGCTATAAATATTAATTAGGGTATCATCACTCAACAATTAAATTCGAGTGGCTAATAAACTTCAGTTAAAACGAATCGTTTAAAAGAATTTAATTTTAAATTTTGTCTAAAACAATTTTGTTACACTTTAATTACTTACCTTATGGCAGAAATTTAGATATACATGTGCCTCTTTCTTGAGAATTAGTTGGTTTAGACAAATAAAAGAACAGGTTTTATAAGGTAAGTACATAATCACAATATTCCTTATATAAGCCGTTCATATTTTCTTTTTTACAGAAGTAGTGCATATGTATTACACCTTTCTTATGCTATAAATATTGGCTTTCAATCAAACCCATTTAGTTTATAGAATTATAATATAATAATAATATTTTTGTGAGGCAACTACTCCAATGGCAGGTTTCAAACAACTCATCATGAGATGGAAGCACAAGACTCTTCATCGACATTTCTTTCATTGCAATAACAACGTTGTTGTCCATGATTCTAATAAAACACGTACTAACAAAATTCGATATTCTCCGTCCGGTTATATTTTTGTTTTTGTAGGGCATGAACGTAAGCGTTTTACAATTCCTCTAAGGTTCCTTAACCTTAATATTTTTAAGTGTCTACTTAAGGAAGCTGCGGAGGAGTTTGGCCTTGGTGTTAAGGGCTGTTTGGTTCTCCCTTGTGAAATGGACTTTTTTAGAGAAATTGTGAAGCATGTCAAGAAAGATGAGCATAAATACGGCAAGTTTTCTTTGGAAGAGTTTGCAAACATGATTTTCAATTCTTATGAGGAAAACAACAACATTCTCTTCACTCCTCTCTTGCAGGAAGCAACATGGTGTTGGTAGTTGTATAAAAAATAAACCATTGCTCTTTAATTTTATGTATGTAGTTTTATCTAAGTATTAAATAATCATGTATAAATTGTATTAGTTATTTAAATTCATTATGTTAAAATTTCAATGTTATATAATTATGTGTACAATTTTTGAAGTGTACTCACTTTGTTTTTTTGACGAACCGTGTGCTCTTCTGTTCTTTTTTAAAAACATTATTTGATGTATATATGAAATATCGAAATAATTTCTTCTTTTTTATTATCATGTTTTTTTTACGAAATTCTCATACACAAGAGTTAGAGCTCGAATTGATCGTTACTTATTTCAGGACTTCAAATTTCTTACCACTTTAATCAACATATTGTTGGTTATTTAAATAATCTCTCTAGTCACAATTATAAGCAAAAAAAAAAAATTAGGTTAATTAAATAATCAATGTATCAGGTCTATAAATTTGATCAAATGCATTAATTTTTCAATGAATCTAAAAAGTTGTTTTTTGTTTATAAATTTGATCGGATGGAGCAACTTTTTATTTGATGTTCTTACTCATATTTGTGTCTACTCCATCAGATAAATATGATATTTGTGTCCGCGCAGCATGTATGTGTAAAACAAGTAACCCACAAATTTCAAGATATCCATTATCCATCGATATCTATGGATAATATTTTAATTTTTTTAGAGTTGAATGATGGTAGGTTGACAATTCAAAATAACTTTGTGCACACAACCAATCATAACATTCAGAATTATCACATAAATTAAAAATATTAATTGATAAGACAATTCAAAATGTTTTGATTGGTTGTGTGTGCAAAGTTGTTTTGGACTGTCGACCAACCATCGTTAAATTCTTTTTTTTTTTTTTTTTTATTTTTTTGGTTTTATT
>Ga0228710_1003358_pt1 | contig 25511 bp, 30 predicted proteins | sample MedpolnodulmetaG_FD_177995 | JGI IMG/M metagenome (GOLD analysis project Ga0228710, IMG submission 177995) | Root nodule microbial communities from Medicago polymorpha collected in Santa Monica, California, United States - pink nodules | ecosystem: Host-associated > Plants > Roots > Nodule...
AGATAGATAGATAGATAGATAGATAGATAGATAGATAGATAGATAGATAGATAGATAGATAGATAGATAGATAGATAGATAGATAGATAGATAGATAGATAGATAGATAGATAGATAGATAGATAGATAGAAGAAAGATACAAAGCAATTATACAGGTTCCTTAAACAAACTAGAAGTAGTCATGTCCCCCTTGCACTTCCAAGGAGAGTTCACTAAAATCAAATATCTGATTACAACTGCTCACTGCTAAAACTAGCAAGAGACTTCAAACTACTCAAGCACAACTGCAAGAGATTTCCTATGCTCAAGAACAAAATCAAGAGACTTCCTATGATCAAGCACAACTGCAAGAGACTTCTATTCAAACAGAATCACAAAGAAACTTGTTTGAGGTTGAACACATGATATATAATCAGTGGTGTTCACAATACAAATTAGATACAGACTCTTAAGACTCTAGAATTTCTAAGATATGAAAGTTGTTATGAAATTCTAAGTGAACTTTGATGTGAAACAATTTCAGCAGAGTTTTGGCACTAGTAAAATTGTTGTAAGAGTCTTGCAATTCTTCAGGTCTTCACTCTTTTATATATAGGTGTGAAAGAGACGTTGTTGATTGCCAGCACATTAAAAAGAGTCGTTTCAAGCTTGATAAATCACCAATGATTTGTTCCCTAATTTGGTTATTGTCCTATGAAGGAACAATTTCAAATTCATTCCAAGAATAGAGGAATACCAGCGTAGTCACAGCTGTAGTTCTTGTACTATTGCAGACACAAAACAGAGTAGTGGAGATAGTGGTTGTACACTTGTACTATTGTCCTTTTCCAACGTTCTCCAAAGAATAAGCATCAAATGCCTTCAAATTCCTCTGAATTAGTCGTTGCTCCAGGCTTCTATTCTTTTACAATGATAGGCGTGATAATAACATCATTTGACATAAATCTGAAGCTTCCAGTCTTCCAGCTTCTGATGATCTTCAGAACCTCTGATGATGTCAGCTTCTAGTAAACAGCTTCTGAGGAGGTGCTTCTGATAACGTCAGCTTCTGATGATCTTCAGAACCTCTTGTCTTCAGAACCTCTTTTCTTCAGATGCTTCCTTGCAACACAAGCTTCCAGTTTGTAGATGCCATTGCTCTCATTTGTTCTTCAGAACCTATGTATTTTAAGACACTAAAATTTTGTTTATGGTCCTGCACACTTGAACAAATATTAGCATATCCAATTGACAATTTTTAATACCTTGTTATCATCAAAACTCAAAGAGTAATGTTAAACACACTTTGTTCCAACAATCTCCCCCTTTTTGATGATGACAAACACTAGTATTTAATATGTTTAATTGGTGTTAATCTAATTAACAAGTTGACTATATGGCTATGAGGTTTGTAAGCTCCCCCTGAGTCTAATAGCCCTTTAAGGTGAGGTTTGTAAACTCCCCCTAAGTTCTATACAAGTTAATTAAATTCATCTTTTAAAAAAAAAGTGTAATAACACTCAGAATAATCTCACATTAAATCAATAGACTAAGAGATGAGAAGAAGGTTCTCTTAATTTAATTTGTTAAGAATTAAATTAATGGGGCTCAGAACCTATGTATTTTAAGACACTAAAATTTTGTCTATGGTCCTGCAGACTTGAACAAATATTAGCATATCCAATTGACAATTATTAATACCTTGTTATCATCAAAACTCAAAGGGTAATGTTAAACACACTTTGTTCCAACAAAATGAACAAATGATACTAGGTGACCTAATTTCCTCAATGACTACGGTTTAAATAGGCTCACCACTATTGGGCTTAACCCTTTATGTCTTAATGGGCTCGACACACTCGTTAACGAATTCAAAAAGTTTCCATAACTTACGGATAAAAACAACGATAGTTACCGGCTCTAAATTAATTACCCCACTTTCTAGTTACTTAATAAATAAAAAAACTATTCTCACTCAAACCACTAAAATAATTCTACATGGTAAAATTACTAGTTTACCCTTGCCCACAAAATGACCAAAATACCCCTCTAGCACTAAAACCCACTAAAATACGCACATAGACAATTAATCACATACAAGCATGTATAAAACACACATGAAAACAATTAAAATAAATCTAACGAAAATCGGGTTGTTACAGGGGAGAAGGTGACATCTATTTTGTGCATTCAGGAAACTAAATTACAATCTTGTGATGATTTTATTTGTGCTTCCTTGTGGGGAGCTTCATCTCACTCTTTTTCTTTTTATCCGTTGGTTGGGGCCTATGGAGGGCTGTTAACTATGTGGGATAGTAATGAGGTTGACGTGTGAAATTCTGCTGGCAGTAATATTTATCTAATGATTCATGGAAAATTTGTTAAGTCCAATGAAGATTTTTATTTATTTAATGTGTATGCACCGTGTGATATGTTAGCAAAGTAGGCTTTGTGGGATTGTTTATCTAATCGTCTGGCTCGGTTGGTTGATAAAAAGGTGTGTATTTGTGGGGATTTCAACGCGGTTCAAAATGGTGAAGAGCGACGATCTGTTAGAAATAGTGTGTCTGATGTAGACTATGTCTCTTTCAATGGTTTTATAGATGATAATTTGTTGGTTGATTTACCTTTGCATGGCCAAAAATACACTTGGTTCAAGGGTGATGGGAAGTCGATGAGTAGGTTGGATCGCTTTCTTCTTTTAGAGGAATGGTGTATGGAGTGGCCTAACTGTATACAAGTTGCTCTTTTGCGTGGGTTGTCCGACCATTGCGCGTTGGTGATGTCAATTGATGTGGAAAATTGGGGTCCGAGGCCATCCCGATTGCTGAAATGTTGGCAAGACACACCAAGGTATAAACTTTTTGTTAGTGAAAAATGGAAGTCTTTTCAGATATCAGGATGGGGTGGCTATGTGTTGAAAGAAAAATTTAAGCTTATAAAGAAGGCTTTAAAGGAGTGGCATGTATCTCATACTCTCTATTTGTCAGCAAAAATCACCGCTCTTAAGGAGAGGCAGGGCGAAGATGAGGCGCTCACTTATGAGGAAATGCTGAAGTTACATGATATTTCGTTGAATATTCATTCATTATCCAGACTTAATACCAGTATTTGTTGGCAGCAATCGAGGCTCTCTTGGCTTCGTGAGGGAGATGCAAATTCAAAGTTTTTCCATTCAATTTTGTCTTGCCGAAGGTGCAGGAATTCTTTGGGTCCGAATATGGTGAATGGGGTTGTGGTGGAGGGCGTGATACCTGTCCGTCAGGCTGTGTTTTCTCATTTTTCCAGTCATTTTCAAGAGACTCAGATGTTGCGGCCTACTGTTGAGGATTTGCACTTTCGAACTCTGTCTTTTACTGAAGGGGGTGGTCTCATTAAGCCCTTTTCAGTAGAAGAGGTTAAGGCAGCTATTTGTGATTGTGATAGTTTCAAGAGCCCGAGCCCTAATGGTATCAACTTCGGTTTCATTAAGGTTTTTTTTTTAGATTTGAAAGAGGACATCATATAGTTTGTCTCTAAATTTCATCGGAACGGGAAGCTGACTAAAGGTATAAACACCACTTTTATTACTCTTATTCCTAAAGTAGACAAACCACAATCTTTAAATGATTTTCGCCCAATTTCTTTGGTCGAAAGTTTGTATAAAATCTTGGCGAAACTGTTGGCAAATAGATTGAGACAGGTGATTGGGAGTGTTATTTCAGAAACTCAGTCTGCTTATGTTAAAAATAGACAAATCCTTGATGGTATATTGATTGCAAATGAGGTGGTTTACGAGGCTCGTAAATCCAAGAAAGAGTTGATGTTGTTTAAAGTTGATTTTGAAAAGGCCTACGACTCAGTGGATTTTGGGGTATCTTGATTCGGTAATGGGAAAAATGTGTTTTCCTAATTTATGGCGGAAATGGATCAAGGAATGTGTTACCACGGCTACTACTTTTGTTCTTGTTAATGGTAGCCCTACCGATGAATTCCTTCTTGGCCGGGGTTTAAGACAAGGTGACCTACTTTCACCTTTCCTGTTTTTATTGGCAGTTGAGGACCTGAATGTTATGGTGAAGGCTATGGTTGAGGCAGAGTTGTTTCGTGGGTACAAGGTTGGAGGGGGCGATTCGATGATTTCATCCCATCTCAAGTTTGTTGATGACACCTTACTTTTAGGCGAAAAGAGTTGGGCTAATGTTCGTGCTTTGAGGGTTGTGTTAGTTCTTTTTGAGGCGGTGCCTAGTTTAAGAGTTAACTTTCACAAAAGTAGTTTGGTTGGGGTAAACATTGTTGCGTCTTGGTTGAATGAGGCCGCAGCCATTTTGCATTGTAAAATGGGTAATATTCCTTTTGTTTATTTGGGGTTGCCTATTGGTGGAAACCCACGGAGGTTGTCTTTTTGAGAACATGTGGTTAACCGTATAAAATCTAGACTGTCTGGTTGGAAAAGTCGGTTTCTCTCCTTCGGTGGCCGTTTGATTCTTCTAAAGTCTGTCTTGACCGCTCTACCTGTCTTTGCTCTTTCCTTCTTCAAGGCTCCATCAGGTATAATCTCTTTTGATTTATTTTTTTATTTTATTTTTGGGGGGGAGGATCTTAGGAAAATTTCTTGGGTAGGATGGAGGTCTGTGTGTTTACGAAAGGAGTACGGAGGGTTGGTTGTTAGACAGTTGAAGGAGTTTAATGAGGCGTTGCTAGGTAAGTGGTGCTGGAGGATGTTAGTTGATAGAGATGGGTTGTGGCATCTTATGTTGGCGGCGAGATATGGTGAGGAGGACGAGAGGTTGGAGGATGGGGGCCAGAGTGGGTCTACGTGGTGGGCGGAGGTTGTGAAGATTAGGGATGGGATAGGGGGTGGCGGTAATGGTTGGTTTAGTGAGAGTGTAGTGCGGCGTGTGGGTGATGGGGAAGCCACACTTTTTTGGCATGATCGGTGGTGTGGTGATGTTGCTTTGAGGGAGCGCTTTAGCAGGTTATTTAATTTAGCTTTGAATAAATCAATAACGGTTAAAGACATGTTCTTACATGGTTGGGGAGAAGGGGAAGGTGGTTGGTAGTGGCGTAGGAAGTTGTGGGTTATCACTGTCTGATGTTTCCTTGCAGCCTCTTTCTAGCGGAGTGTAGGTTATTACTGTCTGATATTTCCTTGCAGCCTCTTTCTTATGATGTTTGGCAGTGGTTACCGGACCCTTCCAGAGGCTACTCTGTTCGTGGGGTGTATGCTATGCTCACAAATCAGGAGAATCTTCAGGTTTTGCAGAACATCGAGTTAATTTGGCATAAACAAGTTCCCTTAAAGGTGTCAAATTTTGCTTGGAGGCTGCTCCATGACCGTTTGCCTACCAAATCAAACTTGATGTCGTGGGGTGTTATTGATACCGAGGCGTGTCAGTGTGTTTCAGGTTGTGGCCAGGTGGAGGATGCTCGTCAATTGTTCTTGTTGTGCCCGTGCTTTGGGTCGCTGTGGCCTTTAGTGCGGTCCTGGATTGGTTTCGATGGTATTGACCACTTTATTCAGTTTACTAATTATACAGGTGGTTCAAAATCCCGGAGATCCTTTTTGCAGCTTATATGGCTTCTTACAGTTTGGGTGTTATGAATGAAAGAAATGCTAGATTATTTAAACAGAAAGAATGCTCTTTAGTACAAGTTTTAGACAAAGTAAAATATCACTATTTGAGGTGGCTGAAAGCTGAAAAGGTTATTTTTGTTTTTGGTGAACACATGTGGTGGTCTAGTCCTCTGTCGTGTTTAGGCATTGGATAGATTCTCTTTGTATGTTTTATGAACTGCTTCTTTTCTAATGGTATGTTCGGCACACCTTATATTAAGGAGATTACTATTGCAATGTTAATATAATTCCATTTTTACTTGTTCGAAAAAACTTTTTCTCTCCACAATCTTCAAAGATAATTTTGGTACTTTATATAGTTTTTTATCTTATTCTCTCTACCAACCACCACCCTCACTAATCTTTCAGAACCAAAAAACAAAATATCACCACGCCACTAACTCATAACAACAACAATAAACATCTCTCCACTAACTCATATAATTATATTATTACAATATGTGTAGTTGGTTCTTTTTTTTTTAACCGTATACCTTACTTTTGGTTTTTAATATTATTACTTTACATTTCTACTTTTTTAGGTTATTATGATATTGATATAATGTTTCCACCATTATTTTTATCAGTGACTTATCTTTATCGAGGACGTTGTGTTGTCAAGGATCGAACCCTTGAACACATGTTTAAAAGGATCAAGTTCTTTATCATTTAGATTAATCCATTATTGATAGATGATGTAGCTTTTCTACTGCCTATTAAATACATGTTCTTTTAGTTTTTAATATTATTACTTTTTTTTTATGTATTACTTTACATTTCTACTTTTTTAGGTTATTATGATATTGATACAATGTTTTCACCACCATTTATCAGTGACTTATCTTTATCGAGGACGTTGTGTTGTCAAGTATCGAACCCCTGAACACCTGTTTAAGAGGATCTAGTCCTTTATCATTTAGATTAAGCCATTATTGATAGATGATGCAGCTTTTCTACTTCCTTTTAAATACATGTTCAAGTATAACTTATATCTTTATATTATTTATTTTTAATCATTTTTTTATAGAATTAATCATTTTCGTTTTAACTTAATTTTGTTTAATATCCTTTTTTTTTTTGCCACATCTCAAGTTCTGGACAAGGAGATAATGTGTGTATATGTCGAGTTGGTCCCAACCATCCCCTTTTCTTCTATGCTTTTATCCTGGAACGAGGGGTTGATAACGGGTGTTTTTAAGGCAAACCTAGAAGTTCTTCAGCATTTACACAGACTCTATGTGAGGCTTTAAGAATAAGTATTTCCTTATAAGGCCAAAAAATAAAGTGGCTTTGGACAATGATTTTGACCAATAAAAAAAAACGAAGAAAGTTATCATAAAAATTGCTGTAAATGGTTGTACAAATTATCACAACTCTTTTTCAACGGGGCCAGAATATCAAATCTTAATTGATACTTGTGAAGGCATCCAGTGTATTTTGAACAAATCTATGTGATAGTTTGTGTGATTTAGGAGAATTCGATCCGTGGAAGAAATGAGGCTTAGGCTAATTTGAAACAAAATAATCAAATGGCACTTTGTGAGTGTACTGTAGAAATTCCCTAATATATTACCTATATCAATGGCCTCCTTTAAATTGATCCAACATGAACCAATCTTTTGACAAGTGCAAATTATACGTCTCTATGATCGTATTGTCCCCGTTTCCAGATCGTAGCAAAGGATTTGATGATGATATATAATGCATATATATTTTGTTTGATAGCCAGGTCACCTTTCCATTCCATTTTGTATTGTTATTTCTTTCTACTGCCCCTACCATTAATGTTAAATAATTTTCCTTTCACCCACTCTCGTTTTTTTTTTGGATTGTTTGACATTTGAAACAATATGTAGCTCCTCCCTTTTGTTCAATTTTAGGATTTTGGTCCCTCAATTTTAGAGCACTTGCATTGTTTAACATTTTATATGTAGCTCCTCCCTTTTGTTCAATTTTAGGATTTTGGTCCCTCAATTTTTAGATTTGCAATTTTAACCTCTCAATTTTTCTAATTTTTTAAATTGAATTCAATATTTCAATTGCGCTGTGGCATTGATATTAACAATTTAAGTGCCAATATATTATGCCACATTATTTAAAAACAATTTCAATGACAATATATTGTGCCACGTCATTTAAGATCGTGACACATCAGTGTCAATTGAAATATTTGATTTAATTTTAAAAAATTAGAAAATTTGAGAGACCAAAATTTGAAGATTTAAAAATTAGAGCATCAAAATCTAAAAAGTAAACAAAACGCGGACCAAAAATACAATTAAATCAAATATATTAGAATTTGCCTTTAATCATGAGAGAAAAACTAACTAATTATGGATTTCTTAATAAGATAATTATCCCCCTCCTATATAAATTAACCTAAGCTATATACCCATTCTTCACTCTTCAAATCAAATCCAAACACAAATCGGTCTCATAAAAATGGATGGTTCTTCCGTTGTCCTGGCGCCTTCAGTCCAAGAGTTGGAAAAGCAAGGAATTACAAAAGTTCCAAAACAATATCTTCAACCAAATCAAGACTCTATTCATGTATCTAACACAACATCGTTACCGCAACTCCCAGTTATCGACCTTAGTAAACTGTTATGTGAAGATGCAATTGAGCTAGAGAATCTAGACCATGCTTGTAAGCATTGGGGTTTCTTCCAGGTTTGTTGGGTCCATTATTTGCACCCATTCTTTAATTTGTAGAAGATTGTTTGCAGGCTCCTCGCAATGCTCAAAAACCCCTTAAATATATCAGATTGTAATTCTCGATTACATAAAATCTATCAAAAGCTATTACTCAATCATTGTTTTTTAGATCAGATCGTAGTTCTCGATCAACTTATTTTAGAGGTTGAGCAATATGAGAGACCTAGTAAACAATCACCTAGTTTATATTACATTTTTTTATGTATAAAGTGGGCTTAACACCCAGTTTATTTTTACATTAGAAAACAAGTTCAAAAGCTAATCGGATTTAATTTAAATCATCACTAAGACGTGAGATTGCATTTAGTTCGCTTTAGAGTACTTTACACCGAGTACATATTCTTTGAATTTTGGTTGGACCTGACTCCGTCTTACAAAATCGGTTTGTAAGATGAGGACCACCTCAATTTATAGGTATATGTTTAACTTCCATCTCATTCAATACATGACTCTTAACGCATACCATCTCCTGCCCAATACATGAAATTTTAGTGTGGACCGGTAGCGGTGAGCTGATATAGGATCTTGAATAAGCTATGATACAATCTTAGAATTTTAGTTGTATCCAATCAACCTTACAAAACAAACTTTAAAAGTGAGGATTACTAGCACTTATATACTTATGCTCGTATCTTATCTCATCAAATGTAGAACTTTTAACACGTACACCTATTTAACTTTCTTTGCTTTTATAAACTTTTTTCATGGAATTCAATTACAGATAATTAATCATGGAGTCAACCCTTTATTGGTAGAAAATATTAAAATTGGTGTTCAAAAATTCTTCAACCTTCCAATAGAAGAGAAAAAGAAGTTTTGGCAAACAACGGAAGAAATGCAAGGGTTTGGACAAGTTTATGTTGCATTAGAGGAAGAAAAGCTAAGATGGGGAGATATGTTCTTCATTAAAACATTCCCATTGCACACAAGGCATCCCCATCTCATTCCTTGTATCCCACAACCATTCAGGTGTTATTCCTTCTTTAAATTTTTGACAAAATTATATTTGTGGTTTTTAGAATATGCTCAAGCGGTTTAATTTGTGGACCATATACAATCATTTTACTTACGCCATCCTTTAAAAAAAAATTAAACACAATATTTTTCTTTGTTGAGTCGTTGACAACTGCAATACCTAAAAATAAAAGGTGAGTAAATGTTACTCATCTCATTTGATATCGGTCAAAATCATTCATTTATTTTTTTATGTTAATAACATAAATAATGGAAGAAAATGAAAGGTTTTTATGCACCAAAAACATAAATTCATATTTTGCTCAAAGGTTCTTTTTATTTTTTGTAAAGATTATTATAATGTTCCAAATATTATTGAGAAAAAAAATCAAAATTTTGAATGATACACGAGTTATAATTATAAATTGACTTAAAAATAGTGACCTAATGATGATGCAAAAAATTTGGAGACTAAAAGTAAAAAAAAATAAAAATAAAACAGACATTTAAACGGATAAAAACATACTTGACCTAATACAATACTATATATATGGGAGACAAATTGAACCACACCTGGGCAACCTAAAAATCACCCTCCAAACACTTTTCTTTCTTAATTACAGCATCGTTGATATTGAAATTTGTAGCTAAAGCATTTTTCTTTCGTCCATTGCAGAGATAATCTAGAGAGCTATTCTCTAGAAGTAAATAAACTATGTGTCACACTCATTGAATTTATGTCAAAAGCATTAAAAATCAAACCAAATGAATTGCTAGATATATTTGAAGAAGGAAGCCAAGCAATGAGAATGAATTATTACCCTCCCTGTCCTCAACCAGATCAAGTCATTGGACTGAATCCTCATTCTGATGCTGGTACCCTTACCATCCTTCTCCAAATCAATGAAATGCAAGGCCTTCAAATAAAAAAGGATGGAATTTGGATTCCAATCCGTCCTCTCTCTGATGCTTTTGTTGTTAATGTTGGAGATATCTTGGAGGTAACTAGCACACAAATTTTGTAAAATATGGAAAATTAAAAATTATTTTTTAATGACAATTTTACAATGATCACATGCATATTAGATTTGAACAAGATTTCTTAAATTTATAATGAGCAATGAACTCTTTTATTTTTTTTTAAAGAAATGAGCGGTGAACTCGTTTTCACAACTCTTTTTTATCATTTGGATTTAAATAATGTTTCATAAAGATGAATGAAATGGTATAAACATCTTTTACTAAAAAAAAATATGATACGTCAATGTAGAGAAATTTACACCGTCACCAAATCACAATTATTAATATGTATGACTTATGAAGTTGTTATAATTAAAGCCAAATATTTTCAATGATATAACAATTTTGATTGATTTAGTCAATAAAAAACAATTATGAATTGACAACGTAAAACAATTTAGACTGAAAATGTATATGTATAGCATCTATGAATATAGAACGAGTACATTCCATATATCTCTATATTCATTCAACACTTTATTTTTTCTTACTCTCTCTTTTTCTATTATTATCACCAGCTTACCATATCTATCAAATTATTCTTTTTTATCTCTGTTTCTCTCAAGATATATACACCTAGTAGGATATCTACCAAATATTTTCCTTTAGTATTTGAGTATACCTTAGTTGTTAATAAATATATTAAAATCTGGTGTGCCAGGTACAGACCAATGGAATTTACCGAAGCATTGAACATCGAGCCACAGTGAATTCAGAGAAGGAAAGAATCTCTGTTGCAGCATTTCATGCTCCTCATATGGGCGGATATATAGGTCCAACACCCAGCCTTGTTACTCCTCGAAGTCCTGCATTATTCAAAACAATGTCTACTGCAGATTTCCTCAATGGATACATTGCAAGCAAGATAAAGGGGAAATCGTACTTGGATGTTGTTAGGATCAAAAACGAGATTCATGAATAATAATTTCAGTTCATGCTTCTTAGATTTACCTATTCCTATCCTATATTGAATAAGAGGAATTAGCTTTGGTACTATATATGAAATATTATGTGAACAGGATATCTCTATGTAGAGACTAATCTTTTAAATTTGATAGGACCGTAATAACTGACGAAACTCTTCGTCAAAAGAGTTAACGTTGATTAGTCCCTTTAGAGCAAGTTAATTATGGTTTTTGGAAAATTGATTTCTTTATTTTTTATCTATCCATAATATTAATTTTCTGTTATGGTATGCTATGATGCATAGGTACATGTACCGGTACGTAATACGGCAAATTTTAAAAAATGAAGGTACGGGTATGTCGGTATAAAACATCAAAAAAAAGATTTTTCAAGTGAATTACTACACTTCTATCATCACGTTGCTTGAGAGTTTTATTTTTTTTGTGCATCCCCTCTGCTATTTTCATCAAAAGCAAGATAATGTGATGATGTTTGCGATGGTGTCGAATGGGTTGTTTACACCGTATGGAGTTGGTGCGCAAGTGTTAATGTTGGTATCCCATCTTCAGTTTGCAGACGATACCTTGTTGATAGGTGTTAAGTCGTGGGCTAATGTTAAGGCATTGAAGGCGGTTCTATTGTTATTTGAATCTATATCAGGGTTGAAAGTTAATTTCCACAAAAGCATGTTGTTTGGTGTGAATGTAAATGATTATTGGCTTCATGAGGCGGTTGTTGTCATGTATTGTAAATACGGTCGAATCCCTTTTCTCTACCTGGGGTTGCCCATAGGTGGGGACCCTCGGAAGCTTCAGTTTTGGTACCCACTGGTTGAGAGGATCTGTAGTCGTTTATCTGGTTGGAAGTGTAAAAACTTATCTTTGGGTGGTCGGTTGGTTCTGATTAAGTTTGTACTGTCGTCCATTCTGGTTTATTTCCTTTCTTACTAACTTCTTTTGGGGGGTGGCTAGGATTTTAGGAAACTGTCTTGGATCAAATGGGATACTATTTGTTTGAAAAGGGAGAATGGAGGTTTGGGGGTGAAGAGGTTGAGGGAGTTTAATATTTCTTTGTTTGGGAAATGGGTGTGGAAGGTGTTGGAGGAGAGGAAGAGTTTGTGGAGTTTAGTGCTTCGTGCGAAGTATGGGGAGGTTGGAGGGAGGGTGCGGTTTTGTGAGGGGGTTGGATCGATTTGGTGGTGCAACATAAACCAAATTCGATCTGGGCTGGGGTTGGCGGATGCTAGATGGTTGGTTGACTAGGCCAAAACCTTTTCAAAAGGTGATGAATCTGAAACAAGGCATTCCCAACCTGTTCCTAATGTACTCCCCCCTAAGAAAGGTAGGAACATCAGAAAACCAATACAAATCCAAAGATGATAAAGTTAGACCAAAATTTGCAAGACCATCAGCACATGCATTTCCTTCTCTGTAGATATGGGACACAAAAAATACCATTCTGGTAATGATATTCAAACAATTCCACCACCTGTTTTCAAGCACCAGGGGACAATTGAGTGGGATTTGAAAGCTTGAATGGCTATTTGAGAGTCACACTCTAACCAAACACTAGCCTTTATCAACAGCAATTTCAATAGCAGACATGACAGCACAAAGTTCAGCAAATATAGCATTTCCAGCACCTAAGAATTTAGCAAAACACCCTAGGCATTCTCCATCTTCATTCCTGATAATTCCACCGACAGAGGCTCTAATTGGAAAAGCTGCATTTACTGTATTAGGGAAACTCCATTGGAAGTTGTTGATGAAATCACTAACTCTTGCAGATAGATTAGGATGAAGATGATCAGGGAGGTTAAGAATAGATGCTACCGAGTTATCTAACCAGGGGTCAAGCCAGAAGTTTATGTTCTCACATGAACCAATTAACCACCTGCAGTTCTCATCAATGATACAATTTTCATTCTTCACACTGCTCCATAAAGAAGAAAAAATGTGATAATTAACAGCCTTTCTTCCCCTAAAAACCTTGCTTCTGAGAAGAACTGCCCAATACTGATTAGATGTTTTGAGTTCCCAACACAGTTTTAGATTTGCAGCCTCATTTAAATATGTGAGTGATCTCAAACCTAAACCTCCTTGTGAGAGAGACTTACAAGACTTACTCCAAGAAACTGTAACTAATTTTCTTACATCAACATTTCCACTCCAAATGAAGTTCCTACACCAAGATTCAATCTCTTTGAGCAGAGCAGCTGGCCAAGAATAAATTGTCAAAGAGTGTATTAGCATCCCCTGGATCACAGTTTTAACTAAAAGAATTATTCCAGCAAAAGTTAAGAGAAAGGCTTTCCAGGCACTGAATTTAGATTTAATGTTGCCTGCAATTGCCTGTAAATGAATTTTTTTAGGTTTCCCTTTGAAAATGGGAACACCTAACTATGTGAAGGGAAAAGATCCTTTGTTGAAACCTATCAAGCCTGATATATGGTCAATTCTTGCATTTGATATGGATCCATAATAAACTGTTGACTTTGAGGGGTTTATGATTTGACCGGAAGCAAGAGCATAAGATTGGAATAACTGCATGAGGGCTTGTATGGAGGATATTTTTCCTTTGCAGAAAATCATAATGTCATCAGCATACAAGGAATGAGATGGTACCTGAACATATCGAGTTCCTCTAATTAAAACTTGCCTTGATCAACAAGCTTTGTAATATTTCTACTCAAAACATCCTCAGCAATGCAAAAGAGTAAGGGAGAGAGGGGGTTTCCTTGTCTGACCCCCCTTTTACAATTAAAATAACCATTCAACTTTCCATTGACAGAGATAGATAAGGTAGCAGAATGGAGGATTGTGTTTTTCCATGAACAAAATTTACTATTTAAACCAAACCTGTTAAGAACTTTGATCAGAAATCCCCATTCAAGAGTATCAAACACTTTTGCTATGTCCACTTTAAAAGCAAGATTTCCTGCGAAGGCTTTATTGTGGAGTTGGTTGATTGCTTCAGAAGTGATGCAGATATAGTCTTTTATGTTCCTGCCTTGTATAAAGTCTCTTTGTTCAGATGAAATTATGTTCTTCATAATAGGTGCCAATCTATCTGCTAAAATTTTAGAAATGATTTTGAATTTAAAATTAGCTAAGGCAATTGGTCTGTATTGGCCAACTATTACTGCATCAGGAACCTTTGGAATTAGAACAATGGAGTTACAATTAAAATTGGGCAGCAGCCAATCTTTGGTGAAGAATTCTAACACAGCATTAATCACATCCTTCTTCACTATGTCCCAATAGGTTTGATAGAAAATACCTCCAAATCCATCTGGCCAAGGAGCGTCGTTCTTGTTCATTGCCATCACTGCTTTATAGATTTCAGATGGGGAAGGAAGCATTGTGAGCATGTTGTTAATCTCCTCATTGATCAGGTTAGGTATCACCTCTTCAGTCAAGTTGTCCACCTGCAAATCCTGCACAACAGAGTTAGTAGAAAAAAAGATTTTGAAAATGATTAGTAATGTGATTTGATATTTGCCCAGGCTCAGATAGCATGTTCTCCCCATCTTTGATGGAAGCAAGCTTGGATGTATGTTTGATTTTGGATAATCTATGAAAGAATTTTGTATTTCTATCTCCCTCTGCATGCCAAGTAATGCTTGCTTTTTCTTTCCAAAATTCCTCCTCTTTATCAAGAGCATTTTCAAGTTGGATTTGGGCTAGTTTCTGCTGTTCCATCATATCACCATTGTTACCATTATTATCTATTTCATTCTGAATAGCAATCAACTTCTGTTCAACCTCCTTTACCAGCAAATGAACATTACCAAAAACAGTTTTGTTCCATACTTTTAGCCTTTGCTTCATGTTTTTCAGCCTTGTGCTTGATCTAAATGTGAAAACTCAACTTGATCATGGTGGGGAAATTTGTTACTTCCCCATGCGTTGTAACCTCATTTTTGGGATAGTACTTGTGTAACATAATAGTAACAATGTTATACTCCCTCCGGTCTCAAATGTAAGAAAATTTTCACTTTTTAGATTCATTCAATAAATGATGTATGTGATCCTTATTATAGACCACATACATCGTTTATTGAATGAACTTAAAAAATGAAAAGTTTCTTACATTTGGGACCGAAGGAAGTATACCATTGGTCAATTAGTGTGTGCCACCTACCGATGTTACTTTATAAATGCTTTATTTAATAGATTTTTTTAAAAGGTATGCCACGTGGCACACCCTAATTGGCCAATGGTATATACCATAATGGTACATAAGTGTTATCCCTCGTTTTTGTTCTCACATCCAAGTTTATTGATGTGATCTTAAGTTCAAATTCACGTCAAGTTCAATGCAAGCAACTGTTATAAAATACTTGTGCAATTCATTTCACTTCAATTAAACATTCTACTCCTTAAAGAATGATTGAATAATACATCAAGTAACAAAAATGTTCTAAACCAGTGATACTGGATCACAATTTTATTGGGAAAGACCCCACAGGATTTGCTCCTTTAAGGCATATTGTTACACATGAGATATTACAATTTTCCTTTCAGCATTAAGAATTCATATGAAAATTAGGGTCTCTCCCTCCCTCTCCTTACCTACTGCCTCAGTATGCCTCACTCGCTATATTGCCAAAAATAATAACTAATTTATGCTATTTGAGGGCTGAAGGGAAGACACCTAATCTGTTGTCCAAGGATCATTTTCTGCTATGACTTCAGAAGGTTCAAAAACTTCAGCCTCTGTACTTTCACTTTCTTTTGAATCAGCCTCTGCTGGTGCATCTCCCTCTTCTTCGGTTCTACCCCATCTTCCTCCCAAGGCCAACGCCATCATTCCATAAATCTTATTTCCTAACTCAGCAGGGCTCTCAGGCTGTATATTAAGAAACTAAGTTAGCGAACAGCAGCTATTCTATATTATGTTATTGCATGAACAAAAACAAAATCTTTATTTTCTACTTACAGAAAATCCACTAGAAATTTGTGCTGTATCGTATAAGAGCTCAACAGCTCTCTTTGCTTCACTGCTGTCGGGAGCATTCTTGCAGGCAGCCTAAAAAAACAAAAAATTTATACAAGGGTAAAAGTCACAAGCAAATTCAGTTACTTGAAATGAGTCATTGGATCAATCTCCTCTATTGTACAATTTTAAAGGATAGCAAATTCTAAACCTCAGCCATTGACAAAAAAACAAATCATGAACTTCGTAAAATATCGTTTGCTGATGTTTTCACCCTTAAAGGGAGAGCGTCCTATAAATTTTAAAGGATAGCAAATTCTAAACCTCAGCCATTGACAAAAAACAAATCATGAACTTCGTAAAATATCGTTTGCTGATGTTTTCACCCTTAAAGGGAGAGCTTCCTATAAGAGAGTTAAATCCTGAGTCGCCAAAATCAACCAATAGTCTACAAATTGTTGCCATTTATCCTGAGCTTACTATTAGACTTCTGATATATTTGTCTTCAACATATTACTAGGTAAAATTACTTATATGATACACGTCCACTTCTACTACAACCAACTATTGTATAGGGTAAATAATAAGAGTAATGGTATATGAACATCAGTTTTGGGACAACCGACCTGGCAATGTATGCACAGCAACCTGATAATTAAAAAAATAATAATAATTTAGATTTTCATTTTCTCACAATGTTGTTCATTTTTTTTCTCTTTTTTGCAAAGCTTGTTTCTCCTTTCTCATGGAGGTTTCTTTCTCCGGATTGGTTCACAACACAGGTCTGTGGCAGCTCAGAACGGAGGAGGGTGGTTGTGCATGGTTGCCTTGAGGACAGTGGAGAGTGCGAGAGGGGGGATGAGGTTTGAAGCTGAATTTTTTCTATTACAAAAATACCCCTCTATACATAGTTGTCGCAGTTGTTGTCGCAAATTGAATGTTCATATATCATTTCTCAATTAATAATTTGTTATAAATCAATGAAAACCAAACTAATAATGTGAACTTACACTTAAATCTTTGATGATGGGATGATCTGGATTAATCTCCAATATTCTCCTCCCTCTCATAAACTCCAAACTTGCCTGGTCTCCAAGAGCCTGTGCCTTCATTAATCTGCAAATAATAAGAATCACAGATTGTGTAAGCCTTATACAACTAGAATGATAAACTTCTAGTCATTTAGAAACATGGCTTCAAAAGTCGATGACTAACCTTTCCATATTCGCAGACCAACCAAACTTTCCAGATACAAGCACACAGGGAGATGAGCTCAAACGCTTAGAGACTTGAACTTTAGCCACATTATCACCGAGCTGTTGTTTTATCCAATCACAAAGTAGATTGTATTCTTGCTTGGTTTCCCTCTCTTTGACCTCATCCTCGTCACCTGATAGAAAATTTTTGTGATAACCACATTCAAATCCCACTTTGCTATAAGCAAAATAGTATTTAAGCATATGTTAGCTGCATAGAAAAAAAATACAAACCTAATTCCAAATCTTCCTTGCTGATATCAACAAATTTCTTTTCTTTGTATGTTTGTAGGTTCTGAATGGCAACCTCGTCAATAGGATCAACCAAGTAAAGAACCTACAATAATAGACGTGTAAGCTCATGAGTAAAAATAACATGTGACGTATGTATTCAATTAGAAATATATAGGTCATATTCAAAATGCATTTGTAGCATGAGATTATGTCTTTGATGTCACCTCAATATAATATGCACAAATTACACAAAATGATATATGTAATATGTATGACTGAAAATACCTCAATATCTTTCTGAACCAACTTCTCTAAAAATGGAGCAGTCTTTGCACTTTTCAAGCTGTCAGTTGCTAGGTAATAGATGGCATTTTGATTTTCACCCATGTTTTCAACATACTCATCTAGGCTTTTAAGTTCCTCCTCACTTTTGGAAGTGTAAAATCTCAACAGTGGTGTTATGCGCTTATGATTTCCACTGTCCTCAATGCATCCCAACTTAATAAACCTACCAAAGTTCTCCCAGAATTTCTTGTAATCCTGAAAACACAGATAATATTCTTAGTCCATAAAGACACTCAATTCAGGTTGAAAAGCTAGAGAAACTGAGTTGTTCACACCAACCTCCTTATTTTCACCTTCAGCAAGATCTTGAATCATATCAAATGTCTTCCTGACAAGTCTCTTTCTCATTATCCTTACCTGAAATTACAACATTAGCACAAAACATTATGGGAAGTGAAAGAAAAAGGAAAATTTATAAATGATTCACATGAAAATTAGCCATGTTTGCAAGATAAGATGTAGTTTTCTTACAATTCTGCTTTCTTGAAGGATCTCCCGAGAAACATTCAGAGGAAGGTCATTTGAATCGACCACACCCTTCACAAAGCTCAAGTAACGTGGAAACTGCAAAATAACAGCAAAGTTACAGCAAAAGGCGCCCGAACAATGAACAGAATCAGAACATTGAAGAACATGTGCTCTAAATTATGCCTTGTTTGTGCTCCTCAATGGTTCTTGCTCATTTTTTTATTTGGTGTATGAATACACACATGCAAGAAGCAGTTTAGCACAAACATGACTTAACTTACAGCTTGCACATTTTTAAACTTGATTTGACATAATAAATGACTAAAATCAATTATACATTTACGAGAGGTAAGAGTGTGGACTGCAAAATTTAACTTATCCCTTCTTCTGCGAAGAATGTTTTAAATAGATAAAATAATGTATCATGGCAATGACGTAATTTGATCGTGTGTAAGACAAAATTCCGCTTTGAAGCTCACAGTAAACTCACCAGTTCACCATCAAAATCATCTGAGATGAACACACGCTTTACATACAGGCGTATGTTCTTTGTTTTAGGGTTCACTACTTCTTCATTGTTGAGAGGTCCCATACTTGGAATATATAGAATGCTTCTGAACTCAACCTCACCCTGCACAGTTTGAAACTCAGTCAAATTGAGGAATGCCCAAGGGAAATGTTCTTCTGCTAAGAACCAATGTTATCAACATACCTCCGTAGTAAAGTGGGTATATGCAACTGGTTCCAAGAATTCACTAAAAGTCTTTTTGTAAAACTCATTGTACTCTTCCCTTGGAGTATCCTTAGAATTCCGCATCTAGAATTAAGTTGAAAAAGCGTATCAAATAAAGAGGCAATGTTAATAAATTAGAGGCAAAATACAGGATATTGGCATCCCCCGACACCATCAAAGCAGGTGTAATAACTCAAACTAACCCATATTGGCTTTGTCTCGTTGGCTAATTCCCAGTCCCAATACTTCTCAGTTTTAGTCTTTTTTGTCTTGTTTGTATCGCCCTGATAAGAGTAAAAGCACGCTTCATATTGATAACACATTTGAAAAACGGAAGTACAACACTGATATCCAGAAAGACCACACTAGTTACCTCTGCTTTCGGTTCTTCCCCTTCTTTAGGTTCTTCTTCCTCTTCCACCTGTCAATTTTCAAATTAATTAATGATGACAACCAAGAGCTAATTCATTTGTCACTCCTTCATGGTACATGACACTACTACTTCAGTGGTAATAATGAGAATAGGAATAAAGATTCAGTGTTCATCCAGATAACTTGAAATCACCTTGATTAGTGCAATATAATCTACAAACGTTTTCTATTCAGTTGAGAGGAAATATGGAAAGGAAATAGAGTTGCTCCCTTTCAAGATGGAAACAAATTTCTAAAACACAGTTTTTACTATGAAACATCGTAACACAGTCGAACTCCCAAGTAAGTTCAGGGCAGCACCAAATCATCAAAAAGCAGACTAATAAATAGGGTTACCCAGCAAGCTAAAGGTGATTGAAACCATAACTACTGTAGATAGAACCTAATTAAAATGAGGGTACAATATTTTGGCCCCTTATCTTCATTTTAAGTTTCAATTTGGTCCCTCTTATATTTTTCGTACCAAAATGAGCCTTTATATTACTGCAGTTATAAGAACGTAGCCCCTCTTTTTTGTTTGTTCTAAATTGGTCCTGTATTTTGTAAAAGTTAAGAGCAAAGAGGTCCTCTAAGGATCACAATTTAAACGAAAAGGACCGCATTAGTATAACTTCAAAAATAAGTAGCCATTTCGAAACCAAATTGAAACATAAAATAAAGATAAGGGACTAAAAGTACAATTTAGCTTTAAAATTATATGAATCATGATATCACACCAAGCACCTTACATATGAGAATCCAAAGAGATATTTTACTGATAATAAAAGAACAAATGGGGAAATAAAACCAGTCTATACATCATTATCAATAATAAATAATGTGTGAAATCAGAGAAGTAGCACATGCAAGAATTAGCAAAACAATTATCCCAACAAACAGTATGACATGAATATGTAATGAGAAGATCTTGGTACCTCCACAGTTCTAGATTTTTCTTGCCATGTAAAGATGGGAAAGGAAACAAACTGCGAGTAGTTCTTCACCAAACTCTGAATTTTGGTTGGCTCTGAGAATTCATACTTATCATCCGGCTGGACAGCAACAAAAAAAGGTTCAACAATTTGTGAAGACAATAACATATAATTAACTTAATAAATCTTGTGGTGGCATTAAAAATATAATACTGAAAACATGTGTATGTATTGGTTTGACCAAGAATTTGGGGGATCTAACTACAAGTTTGCATTAAAATTTCCTCGCACACATGAATATGATATGGTAGTATGTACATCTTACATTACACACAAACTGTATTGGAAAAATGAAAAATATAAAATAAAAAAAATCACTCACTCTCAAGTGAAGTGTAATCTGTGTACCACGGTGTAGAAGCTTTTCAGGATCAGTTTCTTCCCTTATCACATAAGAGCTGCTATCAGCTACAGCTTCCCATACATATTGCTTATCTGATCTAGGGCTCTTTGTAGAAACAACAACCTGTTTGCCATTTACAGATATAGCCAATCAATTACAAAAAATCGACCATAGAGAACACACTTATGAAATCCACACCATACCCTGTCAGCAACAAGAAATGCAGAGTAGAATCCAACACCAAATTGACCAATCAATCCATTATCTGCTCCTAAATCCTTGTTTTCCTGAAATATTCAAGGAAAAATCAAAACATAAGCGTTAAAGATTTTAACCACGAAAGTATCACAAAGAATGACGTTAGTGATCAACACCACATATTACCTTAAGTGCCTTCAAAAACTTTGAGGTACCACTCTGAGCAATAGTTCCAAGACAATCAATGAGCTCTTCTTTGGTCATTCCAATACCGGAATCGCTGCAATATAACAGTTTAATTATCACTCCACATTCCCTAAAAAAACAAAATAGAATCCACAACTATAAACAAACATACGTTATAGTAATAGTTCCATTGTCCGGATCAGGCTTGATGCGAATCTCTAGTTCTCCAGACTCTCCAAGCAAAGAAGGCTCCGTCACACTTAAAAACCTCAACTTGTCCAAAGCATCACTAGCATTACTGAACTCCAAAAAAAAACAATAAAACATAATCAACCAGAGTGAAACATTGATGCAAAAGTCAATACAAACAAATAAGCAAAAATGAAGTTCCACAAAACAGAGTTAATAATAAAGTAATGAAATAACAACAGTAAAACGATGAAGTATGTTTGGTTTCAATTTTGGAGTGTCAAAATTGATTCTAGAGGTTGAAGAACAGATTTGATCCCGGTCGGATGATTTAAAGAAGAACTACTTTTGCTTGTAGAATTAATTTCTACTTGAAGCTACTAGTTGTAGCTTTTGGCTTTTACTATTGATTGTAGCCTTAAATTTAGTGTTAAATCCACTTTTACAAAAAATAAATCCAAACATAAAATCATTTTACATTCAACTCGAATTTATCCAGAATCAATTATGCAAATAATCAATTTATGTTACTGCAGATCCTGATGCACATTAAGGGTGCGTTTGTTTCAGCTTTAAAAAAAAATCTAAAGCTATTTCTGCTTGTTTACTATCATAAAAATCATTTTTTAAAGATTTAAAGCTCTTACACTTGAGTTCCTTATGTTTAGAAAAAAATAGATTTTGGAAAAGCTACTTGAAATAGCTTTTCATTTTGAGGCTAAAAATGATTTTTTTAACAAAATGATTGTCTTAAAAATCTAAAACAAACACTACAAAAATAAAAAAAGTGATTTTTTTAGATCAAAAAATAGATTTTTTTTTTAAAAAATCCAAAACAAACGGACCCTAAGTCAATTGTAACATACTTCAAATCAGTTTAAGCATAAAATGGCTGTAAAATTTTCAAATTACCTCACAAGTTCTCTGAGAAAAACTTCCTTGTGACTGTACAGACTGTGAACAATCAAATCCATCAATCGGCTCACCTGCAACAACAAAAATAAGTCAATTTACAAATTAACCCTTTCACTTCAATTCCCAATCCAAAAAACTTGAAACTTTAACACATTAAAAATCCAAAAACCACGACCCAGAAGGGCAAAAAGGTAAATAAGTTGACAAACTCAAAAACCTACCTCGGCTTGATACTCAAACTTCTCACCACTGGCCTCTTCTTTCTCGGCAACAGCAGCCTCGCAACGGACAGAAAGTCTGCCGGTTCGTCTTCTGTCATGGTGTTTACACCTCAAACCGGTGGAAGAAAAGCGATTTCTGCGAGGTTGCGGTGGGAGAAAAGCGCTTCTGAGGGTGGAAGAAGGTCTGGAGAGTGAGAAGGAGGAGGAAGAAGGGAGGGAAGTGAGGGAGGCAGTGGCGGCTAAGCTTCTGCTAAGCACGGGAGCCATTATTGAGTGAGTGAGGTGTTTAACGTTATCTTTTTAGAGAGTGTGGAAAGTGAAATGAAAAACCCTTTTGGAATGGAAGTTGAAAGAGAGTGAAAGAAGGGTTTATGGAGATATGGCGGATGGTTCTAGAATGAGAGAAATTATTTGGATGTATTTGTGTCGATTTGAATGGCCTAGATTATGCCACTTCACTCATACAACATCGTTTTAGTACATCTTCCGATCATTATTATAATTTAAAAACAAAAATCTCATCCTCCGACTTTCTCCATTACTCTATTTTAAATTATAAAATGTAAAAAAAAAAAAAAAAAATTTACGATTTTGAAAGGTTTTTTACGGTGTTATACCCTTCAAAATGATATAATTTATATGTATGAAGACCTTGGACCCTGAAGAAGTGAAGCTTTCGAATGACTTTGAAGTCTGTAACGACCCAATTTTTCGAATTGTTGGGATAATTGGATTTTATTAGAGATAGAGGAATTAATGGTATTTTGTGATTGAAGGGCGTTTTAGTAATTTAGAGGTGGAGAAATATTTATTGAGGTTAGTAGTAACTTGGTGGAATTTGATCATAGCTGATCGGAAGGTGGTTGTCGGCGTTGGATTGAATACGGTGGTTCACGGTGGTTGTTTATACTTTCAGTGAGCGTTGGACCGAATGGGGGGTGTGTACATGCATACACTCCGACGCTCAAGTCAGTAGAGTTCAAAATGGGGGTTTGAGAGTGTGAGAGATTCTCCCTTGGAGGCTGTGAAGAGCCTCCTATTTATAGAGGTGGGTGAATGCAGAGTCGTTGTAAGGCACACGTGTGACCGGCGGTTACGAAATCAGCAAAAGTGTAGCTACCGGTGAGATATTCGCGTGAACGTGAGTAAAGAAACGTTATTGTTCGTTTGAATAGGTCTCAGTTGCACTGAGCCCCCCCCCCCCCCCCCCCCCCGGGGGGAAGGGGTGTGGGGGTGTGTTGTGAGTAATTTGTCAAATGCATCATTTGGGCTTGATTTGTTATTGGCCCAAGAGATTAAGCCTAGGTCTTTGACCGGTCTAGAGTAGAATTACTAGAATAGAGGTAAATGGTAAAAAGAGATAATTAAGTGAATTAGAATGAGTAGTGTTATTTGTTAGTAAGAATAAGTGAACTAAGCTCAATTGGTGAGAGTATATAAGACTAGTAGTAGTCATAACTCTGGTTTGTAGAATCATTTGTCAAGTTTACAAATTGGAGGCTAGAGAGAGAATAGAGAAAGGAAGAGAAGAAAGAAGAGCTCAAGGAGAGAAAAGAATGAAAGCCTAGGAGAATCAAAGTAGAGAGGAAGATTGGAGGTAGTAAAGCTTAGCTTTTGGAATTATAAGGCATGTGTGTGAGAATATTCATCTCTAGGAATGAATGTTCATATGGGTAGAATCTTGGTTGTTGTGTTTATTAAGATTTTATGAATTAATGATGAATTAAGTTAATTTTCGTGCTCCATTAATTATGTTAATTTTTGGTATGATAAAAGTTGTGAAATTATATTGTTGTTGTGCTAAAACTCATGCTTCGTTATATGGAATAAGTGCTTTTGAAATTTTACCTTATTTATGTGAAATCGTGAAATTGTTGACGATTATTGCTCAAACCATGTTATAATTACTTGTCATGTCATTGGGTATGTTTATGTTGAATTTCATGAAGTCATCATGTTAAATGTGGTGTTTGGATTAAATTGAAGTGTGGTTGTGAATTTGGTGAGAAATGGGTAATAATCATGAAAGTTGTTGTTTGATAAATCGGAGTATGTGATTGAATTAGGAAATTTGTTATTATGTTGAGATGAATATGATATTGTGTTGTTGTTGTTAACTTGCTTGGGTGTGGGATTGAATTGATGAAAATGGAATTTTAAGCTATAAGTTGTTTTAAGTGATTAATTGATGTTGAAAGAAGTTGAACTAAGTTGATTAAGGTGTAAGTATAGATAATGTTAGTTTGAGGTTTTGGGACGAATTTGGCGCGATTGGGATCGAAAAAGGTTTATGAAACCAAACTTACAATTTCCCTATAGCACCCTAACAATCTAGATCTCAAATCCTTTAAGTGTTCTTAAACAAAATGTTTAATATGAAGAGTGTTGGAACAAAGGGTGTTTCACAAAATCACCTATTGAGTTTTGATAATAAAAAGGTATTAAAAATCATCAATTGGACTTGCTAAACAATTTGTTCAAGTGTACAGGATCCATAATCAAAGCACTATTCATAAAGATTCTGATTGAACAAGTTCAAGAGCAAAGGAATTTTATTTGAAGCTTAGAAGCATCTGGAAGAATGCTCCTGAAGAATGCGTCTGAAGAACTGCGTCTGAAGTAACGAGTCTGAAGAAGAGCTCCTGAAGACACGTCATCAGAAGCAAGGTCATCAGAAGCAATGGTCATCAGAAGCATATCTCATCAGAAGCTACTTCACCATAGTTGAAAAAGGACAATGTACGAAGTGTACGGCCACTAACTCTGCAACCACCATCTCTGCAACTTTGTCTCTACATCAAGACAAGATAACAGTAACATTGCTGCAGACGTTGTTCCTTTTGTAATGGAATGGATTTGAAATTAGTTCTTCATAGGACAACTATCAAATCAGGCAAAAGATCAAGGGTGA
>Ga0228710_1003359_pt1 | contig 25509 bp, 19 predicted proteins | sample MedpolnodulmetaG_FD_177995 | JGI IMG/M metagenome (GOLD analysis project Ga0228710, IMG submission 177995) | Root nodule microbial communities from Medicago polymorpha collected in Santa Monica, California, United States - pink nodules | ecosystem: Host-associated > Plants > Roots > Nodule...
GGTAGGGATGGTTCGGCGTGGTGGAAGGAAATTGCTAATATGCAGGACGGGGTTGGATTGATGGTGGGTACTTGGTTTCCTGACAATGTTAATTTAAAGGTCAGAAATGGTGCAGTCCGTTTTCGTCGGTTATTTGACTTGTCTGAAAATAAATTACTAACCATAGCGCAAATGTTCCAGTTGGGGTGGGTGAGGGTGTTGAGGCGTGGAAGTGGAGAAGGAGACTATGGGCTTGGGAGGAGGAGCAGTTAGTGGAGTGTAGGTTGTTATTATTGTCTATTGTACCACAGGTTAACAATAAGGATGTCTGGTCTTGGGTATCGGATTCAGCAGCAGGTTATATGGTTAAAGGAGCCTATCTTTCTCTTCTGGCTGATTTGACTGTCACGCCTTCTGCATCTCCAAGTATTTGGAGGAAAGATGTCCCGCTTAAGGTATCTGTTTTTGCTTGGCGTCTATTTCGGGATAGGTTGCCTATGAAGGACGATTTATTTCGAAGGAATATCATTTAGGAAGATGCCCGCTTGTGTATTTCTGGATGTGGGATGACTAAATCGGCGGATCATCTATTTTTATATTGTGATGTATTTGGCTAGGTTCGGCATCTTCTTCTACATTGGTTAGGTGTTTCTTCGGTAAACCCCTTAACAATCTCGGATCATTATCTTCAATTTCGTACTTCTTCAGGTTTTGCTATTTCCAGATGCTCTTTTATGCATTTATTATGGTTTGCAAGCATTTGAGCAATTTGGAAGGAAAGGAACGCTAGAATTTTTCGTGCTAAAGAAAGCCCTCTGCATCAGCTTTTAGAAAATATTAAACTTCTTTCCTTCTCGTAGTTTAAAGCTAGTTTTGTTTCATTTTATTATAAATTCCATGATTGGAGCCAGAACCCTTTTTATTGTGTGAGTAATGGTTAATTGTCATGCTGTCTATCTCTTTGTCCGTAGAACTTTGATGTAATTATAGTCTATTTCTCAGACACACCTTGTGCTGGAGGGATAACTTTGTGGTATTAATATATTCCATTTTGATTTCTCAAAAAAAATAAAATTGTTTCTTGCATTTTAAAATACAAAAATAGTTTTTTTTTTTTGAACAAGCCAAAATGATATATATTAACAAAGAAATCTGCTTCCTAGCACAAGGAGTGCTAAAAGAAGCAGAGGAAAATTACAAAATCCAATCCAGATACATTTAAAAGGTGGAAAAATCAGCCAATCCCCAAACAAACCAGGGGTTGCTGCCACCACATATGGTAACCAAAAGGAAAGCAAACATTCTTAGCTTTCAACCAAGTAAGGGAAGTGACTTTTACCTTTTCCAAAAGTTGTATAATTGATTTAACTTTATATGAAAACAGCCTTTGATTCCGTTCATTCCAAATGACCCAAATTCAACAAAGCCAAATCATGTGAAGGAAAGAACGGCGAGGTAAATAACAACCGATAGAGAACCTGAACTGCTGACAATGATCCATAACATTTTGGGGATCCACAAAATACACACCGAGCCAATTTTTCACATGTTGTCAAAGAGAACAGAAAATAGGACAGTGAATAATTAAATGATCAGATGATTCAATTTGCCAACATCCTGAAACACACAATTGAGAGTCAAATGATATAATTCCACGACACCTTAAGTTGTCCTTTGTTGGCCACCTATTGCGTAACAGACGCCACGCACAAATAGAGACTTTCAAAGGAACACTGTTATGCCAAACCGCGTCCGAAAAATTATCATGAACATGCATCTCCTGCCCCATAAGCATTTGATACACACCACGAACAGTATAACCATCTTCAGGGTTCATTCGCCGAAGCCAAACATCGGGTTTAGAATCCTGAAGAGAGACATTAGAGAGTAAAATCTTGACTTCCGCCACTAACTCCTCCTCCCAAGCCCGCAACCGACGCCTCCACCTCCAGGCATTCCCATCCTCCCCCCTAACCCAAAGCTCTGATCTCCCCCACCGTCTTATCCTTATGAATGGATAACTCATACAATCTCCTAAATTTCCCCCTCAACTTCATCGGTCCAACCCATCAATCTGACCAAAAGAACATATCAAAGACGTTACCAACACTTTTAGTAATATTATCTTCAAACCAATTCCCACCATCAACACCTACACCTTCCCTAATTTTCACGATTTCACGCCACCACGCCGAACCCCTTCTATCTCCATCTCTAATGCGGCCTCTATCCTCCCCATAACGAGAAGACAAGACCTTAAACCACAAACTATCCCTATCCACTAGACACCTCCAGCACCATTTACCTAACAAAGCAATATTAAATTCTTTCAATCTCCTTACCCCCAAACCGTCAACCTCTTTTCTCATACAAATTGATTCCCAGTCAACTCAGGCAATTTTCCTATTATCCTCAAACCCACCCCCAAATTTTTTTAATAAGAATAGATTCAATAGAAGAGATTATACATGTGGGAGCTCTGAAAAAAGAAAGGGCATAGACAGGTAGAGAGGACAGGACGGACTTTAGGAGAATCAAGCGACCACCAAAAGACAAATTCTTACTTTTCCAATCAGACTGCCTAAATTTCATTCAATCAATAACTGGATCCCAAAAAGACAACCGTCTAGCATCACCACCAATAATAAAAGGAATTTTCACAATTTTGCAAGATAAAACAGAGGCGGCTTTACCCAACCTAGACTCTTCGACATTTACACCAACCAACATGCTCTTATGGAAATTTACCTTCAACCCAGACATGGCTTCAAATAAAGTTAGAACCGCCCTCAAGGCTCTCACATTCGCCCAACTCTTAATACCAAGCAATAAGGTATCATCTGCAAATTGCAAGTGGGAGATCACAGTAGCATTTTGCGCCCCCACAGAGTACCCAGTAAACAAATTATGGTTCACCGCTTCTGACATCATGACATTCAACCCTTCCGCCGCTATAAGGAACAGAAAAGGGGATAGCGGGTCACCTTGTCTCAACCCCCTTCTCAAATCAAATTCATCAGTTGGACAACCATTAACCAAAATAGATGTAGTCACTGTACACACACATTCGTTCATCCATTTACGCCACATAGTTGGAAAAGACATCCTTCCCATAATACTGTCTAGGTACCCCCAATCCATAGAATCGTAAGCCTTCTCAAAATCGACTTTAAACAACAAAAAATCTTTCTTAACCGGAGACAGTGAAATCTTCTCTAAAGGCTTTATATTAACCGCCTCATCGACCACCTCATTAGCTATAAGAATGCCATCAAGGATTTGCCTGTCTTTTACAAAAGCTGACTGCGAATCTGAAATGACGGTACTCATGACTTTGCGCAAACGATTAGCCAACACTTTTGCTAAAATTTTATACAAGCGTCCTACCAGTGCAATAGGACGAAAATCATTCAAGCGCTGAGGATTGTCGACCTTAGGAATAAGTGTTATGAAGGTACTATTTATTCCTTTAGATAGACGCCCGTTCCGATGAAACTCTGAAACAAACCTTAAAATATCAGACTTCAAATCTGACCAGAAATCTTTAATGAAGCCTAAATGAACACCATCTAGTCTAGGACTCTTAAAACTATCGCAGTCCCAAACCGCCACCTTCACCTCCTCCTCATTAAACGGACAAGTCAAATAAACACTCTCTGCAATAGATAACCAACGAAATTGCAAATTATCCACACGAGGCTTAATAACATCTTGCGCTTGAAAATGGTTTTTGAAGTGAGTGAAAACTGCCTCCCGCACATTAGACACACATCAATCTGATAAAACATTTTCTTCTCCCTTAGAATCCAGCACATCAATCTGATATTTTAAAGCTTGAATCCTACCTGGTAAATTTTTTTGCGTGTGTCAGATGCCACTCCTTTAGAGCTCATTTTATCAACTTCAATTTTTCCTTCACAACATAGCCTCCCCAACCATCCACATTGAAAAATTCCCACTTCGAACGAACAAACTGCTGATATCCAGGAATATCCGACCTACACTTCAACATCCGCATCGGACTCAGGCCCTAGTTTTCCTCATCAACAGATAAACTCACAGGACAATGATCAGACAGGCCATTTAGAACACCACTCCTCCGACAACAAGAAGCGGTCAAGGCGACTCATCGAATTACCGTCGCCTTTATACCAAGTGAAATTTCGCCCATGCAAAGGAAGATCAACCAATACATTGTTACCAATAAAATCATTAAAAGGATGACAATCCAAAGAGCAGACTGCCACCCCTCTCGTCCTTCTTTCTTCCATATTCCGAACCGCATTGAAATCTCTACATAAACAAATACATTTCCCCACCAACTGCTAAAGGTACACTGATAATGCATTCCATAACAATTGCTTTGCTCCATCATCACAAGGTGCATAAATATTCAACAAATAAAATTCATCATTATTTTGAAGAGAACGACCATGTATAATTAACACATGTTCCATACTAACTGACGACCAAACCTCCACCATCGTCGGATCCCACAAAATAAACAAGCCACCTGACGCACCCACTGTCGGCCGAAAAGAGTAAGACTATGTAGGAGAACCCCATAAAGCCGCATAAACATTATCATCAATAACTTGTAATTTAGTCTCTTGAAGGCAAACAATGGACGGATTTTTTTCCAGAAATTAACTTACAAACTTCCGGCCTCTTCTCCACACCACCCAACCCCCTGATATTCCAAGTAATGATCTTCATAACCACCCACAACTCCTCGACACCGACCCTACCCACTCCACCACTTTCACTTCGGCCCCTCCCTTGTATCCACAACCTTGTGATTATTCTCTTTCCTGTTTCTTATTAACGCCCTGAATTTATTAGCTTTATCATCATAAGATTTAACTCCCAATGAATTACCAAAATTACAGACATCCTCTTTAATAACCTCTTCATTGCCATGCAAAACCACATAATGCTTCCAATCATTGTTAACAGAGACAGATGATGAAGAATCAAAGACCTGTGAGCCTTTTGTAATTACATCCGCCAATTCTTTTGATCGCTTGCTTGCTTTTCTTTTTAGAGGCTTTGTACATAAAAATGTTAACACTTGTTTCCTATCATGATTAGGAAGACGAGCAATCTTCTTCAAGTTGTGCACTGCATGTTGTATTATAGCACGAGATTTGACTTTATTTTTAGATACATCCGCCATTCCTCCTTTAGGCAATTCTGAGCAATCACCGAATTTAGAAGTAACTTTATTATTTGAGGAAGATACTACTCCAACATCACCATGAACATGGTCTTGAATCCATTCCAAACTCCACGGTCCTGAATGAACCGATCGAGTTGCCATCGGAGGACAAGAACTCTGACCTTTCTGTCTGACACATGAAACATTCTCAGTAGAAAGTACCCATGAATGTGCATCCAATTTCGAAACTAAAATTGTCCTTCCCTCGGATTCATGTTCTGGCAGCTCAGCACATTCCGTGTCTTTCCCATTAGGAGATGCAATAATAAGAGCAGCTACAGTCCCTTCATTAGTTGGCGTAGGCTTTGGATCAACACCATCAAACACCGGTTCTTCTAAATCTGCCTCCTTATTTAAAACATTTACTAGATCACACACTACTGGTTCCAAAACAGTTGGAAACATAACACTATCAAGAGTTGTCTGTTTGTGAATATCTTTATCATCTGGTGCCCAATCTTCCGCCAACTTGTTAACAAGATCCTCCACATGCTCATGAGTATCTGTTGCTACATGATCAAAATTATTATCCGGAACAGACACCTTAGATATAGTGTCATCCTCTAACAGACACGCATCCTCGCCAATAGAAAAACCCCATTCATCAACAATTTTCAATTCCACAAGAACACCATCAATTATCATTTTATCTGTAAAATTAAGCACTTCCAAAGATGTTATAGCCATAAGAACCCGCGCGTAATCAAAACGCTCCTTGGAGAAAGTGGAATTATCCACCCGTAAAAATCTTATGTAATCAAACACACATAGCTTAAAGAAAGATTCACTCAGAGCATGGATAGGCGCTCCATAAATTCAAACCCATGCGCCTTTTTCGAACTTCAATATATTTTTATCCCAACGCACCGGCTGTGTAAAAAATATGTTAAAGAAATATTAGGCTTCAGCAAATACCTCTATGACGTCTGAATTTGATAAACTCTGTATGAACACCTTATCAGCACCGATTGGAATGATGTCTAAATCATGAAAACCATCATCATCTATACGTGTCTCAGTAACCGATATTGTTTCCCCATTCAATCATGACACAATTGCACCTTTCCGTGCCCAAGCTAAGTCCTCAGGAGTTGAACGGTACTTACGGATTAACTTGCTTACGCCCTGTCTAGGCTTGTTTTCGACTACTATATCAACATCTCTAACCTGTTCCACCATCGACCATGCCCCATTACCAGACTCCTTTCTCAACCTCTCTTCCCATGGCTATATCAAATTCAACACCGGTCATGTACCTTCCTCGCCACACCTCGAAACTCTGTTCCCCCCTCCTTCCTCACCACATCCGCCTTCGTCTTCACAATAATGCTTCCCCCGTTCACTTTTTTAACTCCCTCGACTTCTTCCTTTCTCACAATAATTTTTTCTCCCTCACCAGGCTTTCTGCCCTCTACCTTCGCTGCCACCATCTTAGTCTCCCGACCCTCACCATTCACTTGCTCCCTCTTCCGGCCATCAACATCAGTCTTTCTATCAAAACGAGCCAGATTTGCCCAGACACGATACTGACCGAAAAAGACGTTGTTCACTGCCTTTAACAATTTGTCTACATTCCCTAACATTCAAATACCTTACGAAACCATAAGCATGACCTTGTCTGTTACGTTTCCTGGACAAAAATAAATTGTCCAGAATTTCGCAAACCTCAAAACCCTCTTTAGCATAGTGATACGGTAACATGTTTGGCACATTAGTGAAGTAGAAAGTAACATACCGTTTCAGGTCTGACCCCATGATCACGTCTCCTTCTGTAATTGTGTTTTGCTTCGAAGTACCTCCTGCCTGTTTAATCGCAGAAGGGCGTGTTTGATGTTGCACCTGTGCCCTAACCGTTATCTGTTGTGAAACAACCATATTGTCATTGCAAACCCTAGACACATGTTGCTGATAATTCTGAGCCCTAAACCTTTGATCCTGCCTTGCCTCTGATCCTCCTTGCCGCTTGAATTCCCGCTGACCATCCCGTCTGAGTTCCACTTGTCCCGACGCTTTCCTCCTTCGCACTCTCACCACAGTCCAATCATCCCCATTCTCTCCCTTTTCTGGCACCCTGCTTGGCCCCCTTCCTCCCTATTTGTCCTCTCCTCCAGCGAATATGAGCGCCGGTGTGATTGATCGTGGCGGTGCCGCGAAGAATCACCTTTCTTGGTCTCTCTGTCACTCTCTCTCATTGTGTCCTTGAGTAATAAATTAAAATAATTAAATTAATACAATCAATTGGGTTTAATATTTCTTTTTCAAATGATGAAAAGATCACTCGATTTCATTTTTGCTGAGATAATACTAACTTTGGATGAAATTTTATTATTTTTTATTTTGAGGTCCAAGGCGGGGTTGTCTCGATAACCTTAAACATAAGTAAAACTTTGCTTACAATTATAGTACATGCAAATTAAACATTTTTCATTAAATAATCGTCCAACCAGACGTGCAACTTATTGGAGTATTGTTAGAGTCATATATGAAAGATTGTCAAAATTGAGAGTTGAACTTATACGTGAAATCATACAAATAATATTTTATATATATATATATATATATATATATATATATATATATAATAATTGCATCATCACTTTAAATTTTCATCTAATTATAAAGATTTTTTTTTTGCATGAACAAAGCTAAAATAACAAAAGAAGTGGAATTGAATGTGAAACTGCAATAAAAATATATATATAAAAAATATGCTAATGAGTTTGAGTTTATCTGAATTTTCCTAAATTCACTATGATTTTTTTACTAAAATTTGAATTTACATCAAAGTCAGCTCAAAATTGATATATAAACAATGTGGATTTATACGATTTCACAATTGAACTCGCAAATTTGACAAAGTATATCATTAAGATTAATTTATGCATTTTTTTAGGTGTATATACCACTTATGCCTCAAAAAAGATATATTATGGTTTTAAAAATACTAGTATTTTCTTTTCTTTAAACTAGTATTTACTTTTCTTTATAAAAAAAATACTAGTATTTTCTTTGTTTAAAATTATGATATTTTTCAGTCTTCCATTTCCATGAAGTTTCAGTGTTTCACCGCCTTTGGTTTACAATATAATGCTTGTAAAGTCACTTGACTATTTCACACAAACTATTTCAAACCAACATAGTTGTGAATTTTGGTTGAGCGATGGAATTCGTAAAATATCAGGGAACCATCCCGATTTTGGTAAAAACTATACTTTGTAGCTTAATATAATTTTGGTGGTTGTTTAGAATTTCTAGCTCAACTGCAGTTGCGTGTGAGTTTAATTTTAGTAGCTTACCACTTCATCTATGACCAAAAAAATAATATAATTTTGGTGGTTCACCGTGATTTTTCAATTCACTGTTAAATAAAAAATGCACTATTGATACATGTTCCTGCAATTTTGGCTTTCTCGATTCATTGTTGATTTGTTTCTTACTTATGGTGGCTAGAAAAGAGAGATTCTACATGAACTTTCCTCTTTTATGGATCCAAGTAAGAACTGGGTGATGGTTTCTATGGTGTCCGTCGGTGTATGTTAACCTTTTCCTCTTTTAATGTTGTCGTCTTTTATAATATAGTATAAAGGATTTATCCCTTTTTGTCCCCAAAAAAAAGAGGGAGTTCTCCCTTTAAGCAATTTTAATCATACTATAGGGCAAATAATAATTGCCACATTCGTAGCAGTAATTGTGATAAATATATGAGATATACTCCTCTCGCTCTAAATATGAACATAATTTGATGGTGAAAATAGAACTTAGAGTCTTCCATGTTTGAATTTAACATGAAATTTTTTTGTTCATCATCTCACCAGAGTATCAGCTCATCTTTTTCAACGTCTACTTATTAAGAATATTAGTCTATCTCCTGGAAAAGAAAAAAGAAAAAAAAAATTAGTTTATCTCGTTTAGTTTATTAATATTTGTAGTCACTTAAATGTATTTTGGATAAAGTATTTGTCATTTCCGTAATTACGTATAAATTGTTTTTTTTATAGTTTTATGACCTTAATTAGTTGGTTAGAGTAATAATAAAAAAACTTGATTGGTGGTTGTCCTCTATATAAAATGAGTACTCTTTGAAATAAATAAATAAATTACTCATTAAACGTGCGTTTATTCATTGTTGATTATTAGAATTTGCAACTTGATTTTTAAGTAAGTGTTGATGAATTAGGCAGAACCCTCAAAAGACGGCCTAAAAGCAGCTGGACTAAAAAGCATGTAGAGAAGAAGACAAGGCATTGGAACAGAAGAATATATGCTTTCATAAACTTATAGAGTCATGAAACTACGCTTGGGGGTGCTTCTATTTGTTTCTAAGGGGGTGCTTATCTTTTTTTTTTCCAAGCCCACTAAACTGATTTAATAATTAAATAAATATTTACGGTACGTACGGTCTCAATTATAATCAAAACTAATTGCTTTTACTTAGTTAGGCATCTTTTGGACTGGTGCAGGACGGATATCAACACTCCTTCCTTCTTTGAATATGGAGAAAAAATCTGTTCAATCAAAGCGGTGATTCCCGTCAAAGTTGAACCTAATTCAAGTGGATTTAAAGGGAAGTATACTATGATGACATATAATTAATCCAAACATAGTACTTCGCTTCCCGCAAATTGAAAAGTTTCTTAACACTTTTTTAGTAAGAAAAACTAGGCAAGCAAAATTATAAATTATAAAGATGTGCAACATCTGTGCAGTATGAATGTTTTGATGAAGGGAAAACATGATTAGAAACGTAGCGGAAATTAAAATATTGATTTCATTTCCATGAATCATTATGAATGATCACAACAAAGTAATGTAGCAATGCCTCTATGTGTCCACATGTAAAAATCTCTTCTAGTTCTCGGTGCTAGCCAAACGATCAAAGGTTCATAAAGAATTAAGATTTGGTTTGCAGTTTAGGGTTTCTATAAAGTAGTACACGAATTTTGCACAACTGAGTTCTATTTATAGACTTACCTACTTGTGTGCATTATAATCTATAGTGCACTGCATTCCACTTAAAATACATTCTACGGTACGGTGTACTCCGTTTTCTAACTTAATTAATAAATCCTATTTATTAACTTAATTACAAATAAGTTTCTACTTACGTGTTAAAAACAAGAAGAAGAAAAACACAATAAACACACTTGTTTATTTTTTACTAAAGGTGCTTTTTTTTTCTTTCCCGGTGGCAACTGAAAACAAAATCCTCATCCTTGGACATATGGAGCTACGGAAGACACATAGTTTGGGCAAGTATTAAAGCAGGAAATCCAACATATGCTTTGGTTAGAAAAACACCTGGCAATGTTAACAAACCAAAACTTATTACAGCTAATAATCCTGAAACCAAGGAAGAGCTTATTGAGAATTATCAACCAGTTATTCTACTTGAAGTAAGTGATTTCAATAGTTTATTTTAAAAGAAAAAGAGATTTCAACGGTAGTTAATTACAGTTAAACATAAAAATAGTCATTGAGGGTGCCCGAGAACAAACCATGAGTCCATGAGTGCTTGAAAACAATTTTTGTCTTCTTATTTTTGCTTTGACCTTTTATTTCAACTTCTTGAAATTTCTCTTTCTGATTGAGCAATGAAGTGGCTTGTGGCTTTTCGGTAGTCACTTATGGGAAGTAACTTGTGGCTTTGACTATATAAACTTGCTACTTTGGACCATCTATTTATGGCACCACTGATTTTTTTCATTTTAAATTTTCGTTTTTGGATTATTTTACACATTAAAAAAATCAATAAATTTTATTATTTTTTATGAATTATTTTTCCCACTGGTTATATATTACCGCATTTCTCATATTTGATATTTGTCTCTCTGTGATAAATAATCATAGATAATTTCAACAAATCATTAAATAATACTATTTTTAAATGGCAAATTAAAAGGATCAAAGGAAATTCTAGAAATGACACTTAAAAAAGAACATAAGAAATAGTAGGAAATTTTACCTCACACCCTTACATTCGTACCTTTACCCTTACATTTATCTTAACTTCCAATTTTGCCCTTCTATATAAACTAAAATCCACCCCATCTTTTTTCTCTGGATTTTTTTTAAGCTTTCTGAGAACAAAATAGATTAAGTGATAGATTGTAAAACAAATACATTAATTATTCAATGAATCTAAAAAAGAAATCTTTTCTTATTCTTGAGACCGGAGGGAGCAGAATCGGACACCTCTTATTGAGTTTCATGGTTCACAAACTTTCTGGGAAAAAAAAATTAGTAACCTAGCTCCCACTTCCTATTTTAATCTTGCTCAGTCTCTTTTAAATTTTTGTCAATCGTCGCCGCCTTATAATTTTTTCTTTCGTTTTTTTTATTCTTCAAATCATTTGTTGTTTATATCGATTCCTAATTCCAATAAAGAATTAAAGATCAATTGAGTGTGGGTTCAATTTTAAGGGAATGGCAAGGGAGTAGATCAAGAAGGCGGATCTTGTGGTGAAGGGAGATAATCTATGATGAATTACCCCAAAACCAAAATGCTAGTGTTTGAGTTGGGGGATTCTAGTACTGTCACTAGCATTTTGTTCTTATTCATGTCATTTTGTTGTTAGTTCAATTGAGATGGTAAAACTTACACAAATCGAATAAATATATTATTATGTTTTCCAGAAGAAAAATAATTCAAACGGAAATATTGTATAAAGTTTTCCGAAAATTGTTACTTTTAGTGTATCGGAAATGTCATTTGGGGTAATTCATCATAGATTCGGAAAAGTTAAAAAATGAGAGTAAACATTCAAAGTGATAAACAAGGGTATAATTGGAACTTTTAGTGTTTTGTAGGGGTGAAGGTAAACATGTGAGGATATGGTGTAAAATTTCCGAAATAGTATGTACTATGGAACAAATAGTTTGGGCATAGCGAAATGGACTTGTTTGCGGAAAGACAATTGCTTTTCTGACTTTCAATACTTCCTAAAAACACAAGTAAAAGATTAAAATACCCTCAGTGGTAGTTAACTACTGCTGACTTATAACTAAAAAACACGCCGGCAGTTAACTGCTGCTGGGTTTTTTGGTCATTTACTTGTGTTACTAAGACACAATGAATGTCAAAAAAGCAATCTTCTTGCGGAAATAGCCTTGCCTTAGAGTACTGCTCTTTACCCAAACGATTTTGCTCATTCCCAAGTGAAATGTCCATATTACCCAAACGATTTCAGTTTATAATAATGCATATAAATATACAAAAAATTAATATAAACTAATAAGTTTAAATTACTTAAGTTAACAAATTTATAATTTATCTTAATTATACAACTTAATATAATAATAATAATAATAATAATAGTTTTATATTTATTTAAGTAGGTTGACATGATAGGTCTAAAAAGTTTTTCTATAGGTCATGGCTGACCCTTTTTATCTAAATATGTTTCTAAAGAAGTCTTAGCGTGTGTTTGTTTTTCCGGTGAAAACAAACCCAACACATGTTTAGCTCAAATCTACAATTTGTAGCTTCATTAAATTCACGGTAGGAAAGCCTTGGGACATGATATTTAGACTCCAAACGTGTATCTAAACATCCTATTAATCTCTCCCGTTTAACAAAAAATATACTTGCAGGTCTGACATACACCCATCCTTACGAATAATATACGAATTTATTTTTTGAGGTCTAATAGATTAAATTATATTTTGAAATATAGCATGACATTTTCGAAAATTTAACTTTATATGACATCCTATTTAAGTTATATTTTACGTCGATATATTAACATTATAAGAAATGTTAGCAAATTTATAATTTAACATAAAGTACTAATTTTAATATAACAAAAAAACACTATTTACATTCTGGACAAAAAAAAAACATTATTTACATTTACATAATTATGTCAGTCTAGTGTCTACAAAGTTTTTTAGATGGCATGTAATGAGGCATTTTTAGCTAAATAAATTCTAGAAAAAATATGGATCTCCCTTGTATGGAAAAAAAAATGGCTTAGCATGAACCTAAGTAAGTTTTTCTATATATTGCATAAAAACACTGCCAAAAAAATATACAAACACTACCAAAAAAATATATTGCATAAGAAAAATGGGGGATAATAATAATATTCCATAAAAAAAATTGAAGAATAATATATCATAAATTAGATCGCGACAGTTTCCTCTCTCATTTTATTCCTCATGTTAAAGAGAAGAGGGTAAGCCGAAAACAAATTTTGACCAGCCAGCCTTACATAAAAACACAAAATTGTGTAAACAATTGCTGGTTTCACAATCATTCTAATAACACGAGGAAGAAAAGTAGAGGTGAAAAGGAAAGCATTCTAGGTATATCAATTGAATCATCAATTTCTCATTTATTTTTTATTTTATCTATTGAACATATCTTTATTTTTTTTCTATTTTATATATTTTATTCTTTGAAATTCTTGAGTATTTCCTACAAAATTCGATGTTCATCGCACACTCAAGTCAGTAGGAATAAACGATGGTTCTTGTACACTGAAATTGCATTACATTACACATACTCACTCCTTGCCTCAAGATATAACATGCAAATTACAAAGACATAGCCAAAAGGAAAAAAAGATTATAGCTTAAAAAAAAAATAAACAAAAAACATATAGCAATTTTAGAAAAATGGATTCTCATGCACATGATAGCCATTCTTCACATGATCTCCATTTTTTTCTATTTTCTTTTCCCAGCTTTCCTTCATATAATATTGAAAATTTTCAACCATACTCTCCGGCACAGAAACAACCACTCTCACACCATTAGCATCACCACCAATAACCGGTAAAAATAAGCAATAAACATCACTTGTTAAAGGACCCATATGTAACGCTTTTCCCTCTCCAAAATCCACTTCTTCTAACCCTAGTTTAGACCATTGTGAAATAACCAAGCTAGTTGAAACATCTGTTTTTACTGTTTTATCCTCCAACAAATCAACCGTTGATCTAATATATTCCTCATCATTAACCGTTGACTTAGCCTTTTGCACTAACTTCACACCATGATGCAAATTATTCTCTACTAAGTCCTTTATAGTACTTTCAGCATATCCTAATAGAAACCCATTTCCGTAATATCCTTTTGGTAGGTTCATTATGGTACGAATGTTAATAGAGAAAAGTAGCTTCACAATTAGAGTGGATGGTAATGATAAATTCATTGAACGAATCCAAGAGCGCCACGTGTGTGCTGCCACTACTTCAAAGGTAGTACACTTAAGTGAAGGGACACATTGTTTCTTTAAGTAGAGGACATGGGAGGGATTAAAGATAAATGATGTGGGTACCAACGGTTGTGATTGTATTAACTTGAGGAGGTTTACTTGAGGTGTTGGTTGTGTTCCGGTGTATCCGGGATTGAGGAGGTTTACCATGGGAGGGTATCGTGGTTTCAACACGTGTCGCCAGTGGAAAGGTGGGATGGTCAAATTGGTTTGAGGATTTTTGGTTAGTTGTGCCCATGCGTGTAGAAATTGAGATGTGCCGATACCATCACATAAGCAATGGTTGATTGCGGTGCATAGAATCATTCCTCCGCAACGCAGACTTGTAAACTGAAAATGAAAAACACAAACCATGAGCTTCCTTAAAAAAAAAAAATGTTAACTTATGTTTTTAGGACACCGGTTTAGAAAATAAAAAAAATTGTATTGGAAAGAGCATTTTTAAAAGGTTAACTACATATCTACCCAAAAAAAGTTTGATTACATCAGTTTTAAAATAATTTTATTATATTTGATTATTGCTTAAGAATCATTTGTTAGTATTTTCCACAACAACAAAAAAAAGGAATGGTAGTGATCAAAGTAAAAAGTACTGTTGTGTTGGTAGAAAATACCGTTATCATCAGAATTGAAATTTAGATGAGTTTTTTTTTTAAGAAGAATTTATTTTAATTGACTGAGGAACATTTAGTTAAAGAAACGGATCTTCTTCATTTTTGTTCTGCTCTTTCAAGTTTGACATGTCAACTTTTCCTTCAACAAAAAAAAAAACTTTTAACCATTTTTTTTTTAAATTCCAAAACATTATTTTCTCATGTTTTTTCTAACATAAAAGGAGTTTAATTCAAGTGCATACATCTTAACAGAGAAAAAGATCGAGAAAATGATGTTATATGTAGGTTATGTGATGTGATAGTAAGATAGGGATAAAATAATTAAATAATGTGTTAAATTATTGTTTAAAAATACTGGGTGTCCAAATATTGTTGTTACTAATACTTCGGTTTTTTTTTTTGAAAGAACTAATACCTAATTAAATAGTATTTTTTTTACTGGTTAGTTAAATAGTCTTACCTCTTATTGAAAAATGTTAAACATATTGTTATCTAATTTTTATTTTTTTGTTAATAATAGGCCACTCGAGTAACCTAGTAGATGAAATAGCAATCAGATTTGTAATCATAGTATACTATCATATCTGATCTTTGATTATGACTTCAAATTTTATTTGTAAATTTTAGACATTGACTGACTAACTAACTAATTCACAAATTGTCAGTGACTACATAAAACTAATAGGTGCAATGATTAACGGATTGACAAGGAAATTAAATAAAAAAATTGAACATTTTTTGTTTATTTGTAAGAACCTTTTAGTTGATCAAGCCTTATTACTTTTAAAGAACTTTGGGAAATGAATGAATGCATTACATATGATCGGGGAAGAAGTTTTATAAGTTGATAAGAGTTTGAAAAATGAAGAATTAACATAAGAATCTGACCTGAACTATAAGAGGAGGAACATCTAAGAAACTTTGAGATTCCACCTTATACGTGAACTTCCTCCATGACTTGTTTGGCAACTTAGAAGGTTCAAGTAATTCTTGGGCAGTGATAGACATGAAAGCCTCAACAAACAAAGCACCTTCTCCATTGCAATCCACCTCAAGCTTCTTCTCATCATCCAAATTAGAGGAACAACTTCTCAACCTCCCAGCTAAAGGGTAATAATCCACTAAAACTCTAGATAGAGAACACTTCAAATGATCCAAATTCACAGACTTCTTGAAAATGTACAAATACTTAATAGAAAATCTAAGGAACTTTTGGTCATCAAGATTAGAAAGATAGAGAGAATGTTTTGGCGTTTTAACACTTGGTGGAATACTAGTGATTGGTTGGCATGGATAGATACAATCAGGGAGTTCCATTGATTTTGACATATTAATCTGTATGATCTTATTCTTAATGATGCATTAAATAATGATCTATAACTATTAAATCTGTAATGATAAAGAGAAGTCTAAAACAGAAAAAGAATAATAAGTAGATGATTGAATGAAGAAAGGGAATAATTTATGAAAAGAGGGGATTGCCAAAACTTCTATAAATAATATTTGAGACCCAATAACAAATGTTACCAAGATATTATTCGTAGAATCTATAAAAAGAAAATTTAATTTAAAAATATAAATCAAATACTTGTGAAAGTTTCTAATACACAATTTTTAATATAAAGTTACATCTTTTGATTTATTAAACAATGTAACACTTGTTACTAGCATTTAATTACTGTAATCTTTAGACAGAGATGTGACAAGACATTAGACAATATTCTGAAATTTCTGGTTTTTGGTTTGGACGATAATAATATGAATTAGTGTACGATGAGATTCCTTTTCATAATGGAGGCTATAGCCTCGTCGTATATGTGCTCTTGTACACTCACACTAAACAATTTTTTAACACAAATTATAATTGATTTAAGTTGCAATGAAATTAAAAAATATTATTATTGAGACAACAAAATAAAGCAGGAGGTTCTGCTGATAAGAGATTATAGCCCCATTATTAGAATTAAATACTTAAATTAATTGGCTGGCACAAAGAATTCCCTCCTAGAAACCCTTGTTTTACGCCTGTTTGATTGAATTGGAACAGATTGAAGAGAAGTAGTGGAAGCAAAACTTTATATTAGCAGCCTCCTGAAAAGTTACTACCCTACACTACTTATGTATGTGACTGTAAATGGTCATTTTCAGAACTTCAACTTTTTCTTTTGAACGCATTTTTAGAACTTCAAACTATTCACGTGTTTTAACTTTTTCTGTGTCAACTAATGTACAGGAGGAATAATTTGTGATCTAAAAAATTTACGTTGGAAAAGTCAATTGGGCAACATTATAAATAAGTTGTGAGGAGTCGCATATCTAATATTTTAAGTTTTTTTTTTTACGTTTAATATTTTAAGATTTTGAATGAAGAGGTAGTGTTAAAACTTATTTTTATAATTGTTCTTAATCCAATGTGATGATCACATACCGAATAAAAACGTATAGTTCATATATTTAATGTTATATGTTTTGTGGGTGGATTCTAGGGTGAGGGTCCAATTAGGTCCCTCACCGGTGAACCACGAGAAAAACACCAATAGATTAAATAAGTGGTTCAGATTTATTTAAATTAAAAGAGGGGACATGTAGAACTGCTCACATTCAATCATATCCTGCAATGGTTTCACCCGTTAACCGTAATTAATTGTTACGAACCGAACCAAACCATTACAAATCAATTAATTCCTTTTCACTCAAAAATTTGAACCCTTTTTCTAAACCCTAATTCCATTTCAAATTCAATCAAATTCACCATCTTCAATCTTAACCTCTTCAATCGAAGCTCACTGATGGCGAGTCCAACAAATTGAATTTGTTTTTAAATTGATCTACAAAATCATAAAATTATAGCCTTGATCTAACAATTCCAAGCTATTGACTTTGTAAATGTGTGGAATCTATATCTAACCATCGAAAGTTCGAATTCAATAAAGAAATGTTGCAGGTGGTATGGTTATGTACCTTAAGAACCCTTTAATGGAACCGATTAGACATTAATCTGAAATATGGTCCTGCAACGCAGCTTAAGAACTGGCTAATATAATTTCATCTTTTTGTTTTATTCACTTTACCTGCATGATTCTTTATACAAGATTATGGTGCTCATGTTGAGTTAATGTTCCATTTTGACATGGTGCAGGTCGTTTTTCCATTCCTTTCTACACTCTCTCAAGGTATTGATAAGATATTGCTACTTGTGATTTACTTTCGTGTGTTGAGCTATGTTTAGTCCAAAAGAAATTGAAAGAAGAGAATGGAAAAGGAATCCATTGTACTCATCTGTTATTTGCTTTTCATTTTCCCTTTTTACCTCATTTGAAAGCATTTGTCTATTTTTGCATAGAATCATTGCTAACCCAATTCAAAGAGGTTCTGTGCTTCTTCAAAGGAATGAACAGAGCATGAATGCTGCTGATGCATGTTAGCAGAATGCTGCATCTTGTAAACTTATATATGCATGAGAAATGGATAAATAAAAATAAATAGAAAAATCTTCATCAAGAAATTTTATGCCTGATTGAGTTGAAGATGGTGAATTTGATTGAATTTGAAATGGAATTAGGGTTTAGAAAAAGGGTTTAGATTTTTGAATGAAAATGAATTAATTGATTTGTAATGGTTTGATTCGGTTCGGTTTAGTTCGTAACAATTAATTACGGTTAACAACGGGTGAAACCATTGTAGGATATGATTGAATGTGAGCAGTTCTACATTTTCCCTCTTTTAATTTAAATAAATATGAACCACTTATTTAATCTATTGATGTTTTTCTTGTGGTTCACCGGTGAAGGACCTAATTGGACCCTCACCTTAGAATCCACCTATTTTTACTGGGTAAAATCTCTAACAATTAATATTTAAGCTAGTGAATACGAAAATCTCATTTTTAATTTATAATAAATGAGTTTGAAATAGCTTCTACTATTTTTAATTAAATTTCAAAAAAAATTAATTTTTAGAAATACAAAGAAAAATCTTTGAAAAAGAAAATATATAAACGGTATCTGAGTAATTTGGAACAGGTGATTTTTACATCGCCGGTTAGCAAGGTTGAGTTTGATTTGAGAGAAAAACGGAATATGATCCTTGCGGTGCTTTTTGCGAACGCCGAGGGCAATATCCTCATCGAACGGTCGGTACACTCCGATCTCTCTCTGATCTATATATTCTAATTCATAATTAAATTCCTCATTTTCTCATCTTTTTATTCATTTCATTTTTAATTTTCAGCTTTTTCTTTGATCTGGATTCTGTTTGAAATTTTGATGAAATTGGTTTAGCTTCATTTTTAATATGATTACACTAACACGCTTGTTATTTCCCTAAATCTTAAGTTGTTTTCCTAAGTTGTCGATTCAGCTTATTTTCATAAGCTCTTCAACATAGTTTCTGAAAACAGCTTATACCAAAACAATTCGACTTCATTTCATCTTTTGTTATAAAAATAGCTTATACATAAGCGCTTATCATGATTAAGCTGCAAAATAAGTTGTTTATCTAAACATGACTTTGATTGAGGAGATGTTAGGCTTAGTAAGCTTCATACCTATGAGTAATACGATAATAATAGCCTCGGAAATTAGAAAACCAGATTATAGATGATACATTTTCTACTTTACATGATTTAAGTGAAATCTCACTCTCGACCCGCAACAGTACCCCCCTATCAGATAAAGCCTAGGTAAAGCGCACTAGACTTGGAGATTCGTGCGTGCATCCTCTTGGAGAGGGACGGACTCTCTCGCTTTTTAGTCAAGCTTTGAAGGTGCCGCAGCAATGTAAGCTGTAAGCTTAGGCTTTCTCCGGTCAGCTGATATAGACTCCCCATTTGCATTTCTTTAAGTTGTTGCTTTGCTTCCAAGAATAAGAATAGAGTTCCACTTAAGCTAAATTGCGAACTCTAATTGAATCCGAATCTAAGTTCTCTCAGATAGGCGTTTAGTGATCTCAAGAAAAAGTTTAGTGATCTTGAGAAGAAGCTTGCTTCTTCTCGTCAAATGTAAGAAACATTTAAACACAAACCAAGGTATTTTATTAAAGCTTCTGATTTCTCTTTAATCAGATCGAGGGGTTCACCCCGTTTATTTCTGGTGTTTCATGTTTCAATTTCCAATGATACAATAAATATTAGAGAATACATTAAAAGAGAAGCTCGGTGCACTAAAGCTCCCGTATACGCAGGGTCTGGGAAAGGGTCCCACCATTTGGTGTATTGTACGCAATCTTACCCTGTTTTTTTTACACAAGAGGCTGTTACCAGAACTTCAACCATGAGCTTTCAGTCACATGACAACAACTTCACCGTTGCGCCTAGGCATTATGATTTTTTTTTTTTGAAAACTCGATAACATTATGGAAAATTTAAAAAATGCATTTTAAAAATAGTTTGAATAATTTTGTAAATTTTCAAAATAATGTTTCCAGTGTTTCTGAAAATGCATTCTCTCTTTGTAGCTTCTATCTTTTCTCTATCACAATTAAAAGGGAAAATCAAAATCCATATCACATATCATTCCAGCCACTCGCATACAAAGTAAAAATTGAAAATGTTGTTAGAAAGTAAATGGACTTGAACTTTTTCTTGTGTGGTTTTTCTTTGGTCAACCTGCATTGTAAAAGATACTTGGTTCCAACTTTTTAATTATCAGAACTGAGTGGATTTGTTATGATTGCAGTTTTCATGGAGTTCCTGCAGAGGAGCGCCTACACTGGCGTTCTTTCTTGGTCAAACTAGGAGCTGATAATCTTAGGGGTGTAAAAAATGAAGAACTCCTAGTTGCATGCCACAAGTAAGTATACTGCTCTCCGCCTCTCTCAAGTCATGTGTACGTGATGTATGAATGTATATCTTACATGGATAATTTACCTTATCTAAGAGCACTCTAACTTTATCTGATTCTGAACTGGTCCAAGGACTAAATTTTAGTTATTAGAATTCTAGTTGCAAGGTTAATGGGCCGTTGAATCTGTTTATCTGAATGATTATCGATTAAGCTCTATGATAGTGATAGACTTTGCACAGTTTGTATTTTGAATTTTTGTGATGCAAGTAGATGAGAACAAAGTGAATAACATTGATATATTACTAGGATATTTCAGATAGTATTATCATTAATGAAAAATTTGGAAAAGAGTTGTAAAAATGGAAGCTAAACAACTAACATGTGAACTTGTCCAATAAAAAATCAGGAATAGATACAAGATTGTGGAATAGAAGAAAACTTTTTTGCTTCACTGCTAAATGCTAATTATTGTTCATTAATATGCCTTCATTTTTGAAAATTATGCCTCATTCATATGTGATGATTGAGTTTCCCTTTTAGTAAACAGTGATTTATTATTTTACTTTTACTTCTTATCTTTATCAGGTCAGTCTATATTGTATACACAGTACTTGGAGATGTCAGTATATACGTTGTGGGGAAGGACGCATACGACGAACTTGCTTGTATGTATTCTATGAACCAATCTTTTATGTTTGATGATGATAAATGGTAAAATAAAAGCAAACAAGTTACTCATCTCAGTTGTTGATGCTTTAATATAAAATTGCACGTTTTGTTTTATACTTGCTGATAGTAAAACAAAACATATAAATCAATCATCTAAGTTGTTGATGCTTGAAAGTTGATTTGCTCGCTATTTTTAGATTGAATTTTAATAACAACCCTGTATCTTATTATAAATAAATAGGGACAAACCCCAATTACAAAGATAGAATACTGCAGAACTTCGGAGTCTTCATCTGCTTATACCCAAAGTCCCCAATTCTCTCTTAAATAACAAGATATCACTCCCTCTCGACACCTCTTGTTATTTATAGGCAACATCTTTATTTCTCCTATTTATCTCAACCCAACTACCTAACCTTGTTACTAACAGTCCTTTCATCAACAATGTAGGTTCTACATTGTTTGTGTCCTTGTCTGCAGTTCTGATTCTTGGATCTCATCTTTTAGACTTCAATTCTACCTCCTAACGTGTTGATTATATTTTGTGGGCTAATCAACCACGTTTGATTCTTCTCTGTTATTGTTGTGCCTAGTGCCTGTGGCTTTGCTTCTCCTCATGCTGTCAATTGGGTTCCCCAGAATCTTGTCCATCCTACACAATATTTCCCGTACCCTAAAACTAGCGTCAATCAACAACTGTTGCTCTGTTTCCTTTTCGATCTATTGCCTTAATTCTTGCTAGCTTCTCTCTGTAGCTTCCCCTCAATCCACCATTCTCATTTAGCAAAGAATTGCTCCCTAGAAAAGATGATAAACTATCTATTAAAGGATACTCTTGCGGTGTTGAAAGTATGACATTACATCTTAAATAATGTAGTGAGAAAAGCTAGCTATCAGGTGAACTAGTAGGGGTATATCTTAGAATCTAACTAAACATAGTGGACAATTTTGTCTGACTTTACAAGAAAAGTATATATTTAATCAAAAAACAAGGTTGTTCGTTCATATTGTGATTAGATGGTATCAACATTCATAACTATGCCAATTGCCAAGTGAGTCAAGCATATTGTTATTTCACCAATGGTTTGAAATTGCAATTTGGAAAAACCTATATGTTTGAAATCTGTCAAGAACTTTCATAATTTTACATTGATAGTACTAATTTTCAAATGTTTTGTTTTTCTCCAGTGTCGGAGGTTATATTTACAATAACCTCAGCTGTAAAGGATGTATGTGGGAAGCCCCCAACTGAGCGCCGTTTCCTTGATAAGTATGGAAGAATTTGCTTGTGTTTGGATGAAATTGTATGGAAGGTGAGAAGACATGCCAGACAATGTTTAGTAAAAGATCACAGCTCATTTTTGAAAATTTTCTGTTTACTCATTCATTCTACTTACCTTAGAAAAACATCATTTTATGACATTCACAATTGTATATGCATCTATCTAGTTATTATAAACAGTGTTATTTGCTGTTTAATTATTTTTCACAAGACTCATTACGTATTCATGTTAGTGATTATCTTCTGCTACTCAATTCACTTGAAATGATACTTCGTCTTATTTGAATAAATTTAAACTGAAGCAAACATCAAAATGCTACTAAAAATAGACAAGTTTTCCCCATATTTTCATGCAAAACTTGGTTGCGACTTTTTGTCTCTGTTCACTACACACACTACTGATCCAATCTGTATCTTTTTGCATCTTATGTACTCCTCTGTTCCATTGTTGCAAAGAGGAGTTTCTTTTTGATGTTGTGCTTACATTTTCCCTGTATTTCTTTTGAAGGGATATCTGGAAAATACGGAAAAAGATAGAATCAAGAGATTGATAAGGTTGAAGCCTCCTACTGAGTTCTGAATGAGAAATTCTGAGGCAGTCATTATAGAATCTGCAGTTTGAGTCGTGTGGTGAGCATCTTGTGACATAGAATGGCATGTAACCAAAGCCAGGCAAACCTCTTTGTATGATATTTCGTTCTCTAGAATGGTGCAGGCGAGGATTTTGCTCGGCCATAAATACTTGCATTAACATTTTCATTATTTTTTTTTTTAATGTTGTAACATCTATATTGTTGATTTTGTTCTACATACACACCTTGCGCAATGTGTTTATTTTCACTATTTTTTGGTTTGCTCTTCTAAGTATATGTTTGTTGGATGAAATGCTTTTTATTTGTATGATGATACTTGTACCTGATCTTGACATATTGTGTGCTAGCCCCCCCTCAAAAAAAGAAAAAATTAAAATAAATTTCATAAAAAAGGGGATTAAAATAAATTTCCACGTCCAAGAGGTAGTAGTCGTGAGTTTTTTCTAAAGCTAACTAATAGGGTTAAACATTTCTTCCATTTGAAGATATAAAGACATAAAAAACTTTAAAAAATATAAAATAATTAATGATGGTGTAACCCACTTAGTAGGAGCATCCACAATCTATTTTTTGTGTCTATCTCTCTCTAAATTACAAACTCCATTTATTTTGCTAAATGGAGAGGATCTTAACCCAATTATTAGAGCTTCTTGATTCCACGGCAAAAAGTAGTTGAAACGCACGTTTGCATTGACAAAATAATCAACCAAACACTATAAATATCGTATTTCAGTATCTTGTTTTTCATGATTGTACGTTTAGGTATAGAGGGAATTTTAAAGATAGAGTATGTTAAAGTAAGATGAAGAGGTATTAAAAATCCTATTTCAACAAAATAACGATACCTATTGGTGCCATTCCATGGCATATTGACTTTATGTTTTGACACTTTCAATCTTAATTTTTTTAGATTAAATCGGGATGAAAAAAAAAATTAACGACGAAAGTGTTTCCTACAATTAAGTTAAGAGATAAATTGTGTAACTTTACCTTTATTTTTTCAATGACCATGATTTTATTGAACCCCACCGTCTCTACAGAGAATCCAGTCCCCTGACCTACCCACCCACACTCACCTTTGTCATTGCCGTTTGGATAAGGCTTATTTTGAGTTTATGTGAAACAATTTAGGCAAATAAATGATCTTTTTTCATCATTTATAAGTTGTCAATCTAGTTTATGAAAAGACAGGTTATAAAGATACAAATTTCGTTAGTGAAATCTTATAAATTAACTTAAAAATTTGTTTATTTGCGTATGTTATTTTTAATAAGCTCAAAAATAAGTAAATAAATTCAAAGCCCAAAAAGCTCAATAGAAAAAACCGGAGTTGTTATTTTGAACCAAGTACACAAACACCAGATAGACCAATTGGATGAAACCCTAAACCCTAACGGCAGAGAGAAGCACATCGCAAAATTCTCTATCTCATCAATCATCTATCAATCTTCTTTTCCATTCATTCAATCAACAAAGAAACTTCTTAACAATGGCGGCACCACCAACAACAACAGACAGGATCAGCGATTTACCAGATGAAATAATATGTCACATACTCTCATATTTGCCCCCCAAACAAATCGCCCTCACAAGCCTTCTCTCAAAGCGATGGAAACCACTCTGGCTAGCAATGCCAAACGCAGACAGAATCAGCGCTTTACCCTTTGAAGTACTATGTTGCATCCTGAATAATTTTCCCACCAAACAATTCTTCGTCACAACCATTCTCTCAAAGCGCTGGAGACAAGTCCTTAACAAAATTCTCGAAACCAACCACATAGATTATGATGATGAAGACAGCGACAACGACAGTGACAGTGACCTGGAGGAGGAGGAAGAACAACAAGAATACCTTTGAATTGGGATTGGTTAAACAAATTCATTTGTGCCAGCCCCTCTTTTAGGGTCTGTTTGGTTCGAGAATTAGGAGGGGAGGGAAGGGGAGGGATTTTAACGGAGGGGAGGGGAGGGGAGATATTTTAATTAAAAACGTGTTTGGTTCACAAGGGGAGGGGGAGGGATTTTAAGGGAGGGGAGGGGAGGGGAGATATTTTAATTAAAAACGTGTTTGGTTCACAAGGGGAGGGGGAGGGATTTTAAAATTATTTTACTGTTTTACCCTTAAACTTAATTAAATAAAGAAACTACTTGATT
>Ga0228710_1003360_pt1 | contig 25508 bp, 10 predicted proteins | sample MedpolnodulmetaG_FD_177995 | JGI IMG/M metagenome (GOLD analysis project Ga0228710, IMG submission 177995) | Root nodule microbial communities from Medicago polymorpha collected in Santa Monica, California, United States - pink nodules | ecosystem: Host-associated > Plants > Roots > Nodule...
GTTGCAGAGAGAAAAGGCTAATGGATTACCGGTAAAATAAATGAGTCAGTAAAAATGGATGATATTTTTTAAATTGATCTGACGAACCAACATATCTCACCCTGTTTTTTTTTTTTTTTAAAGAATGTCTCACCCTGTTACTGACCTATTTTTCAGTAAATTAAGCATAGCGGTCCAACTTGAGTGGTAGTGTCTAAAACCTCAATTCACCCTTCTAAAACAATGTGTCACTAACATGTCCGGTTCAACTCGTTTTATCCCCCCTAATTTATAATTGTGCGATTTAATTCCTGATTGTTGCTAGAAATGCTTTGGAACTTTAAATGTCTTTGAGTATAGAATAGTGATATAAGTTGGACATTAAAGGAATTAATACAAGACAGGGGATTCAAAGTTTCATTTATGTTGCTAACAAATTCTCCATCATCTTAGCAAATTAACCACTAATATTTTTGTTCTAGATTGGGCTAAAACTCATTTCCTCAATAGATAGAGTCGTCGCAAGTCATTAGCTAACACATGGGCCATCGTATGCACAGAATATGCTCATAGGTGTCCCTTAAAACCGTTGTTCATACTAGGGCTTAGAGGATACAAAAACTCTAATTCACCACTATAAAAGGTAACTCATAACCTCTACCCAAGTACAAAAAATTTCTACCCTAAAATCCTCAAATATACTTGGTCGTCAGAGTGTTTACACGTACACCACCCCCCTCTCTGATGAGATGATGGAGTTGTAGTTCAAGTCCATCAACATCATCACGTCACAACTTACTCTCAAATAAAAAAAAATGATTTTTGAAATTTATGTGGTATTATTATCTGCGACTAGATATATACATGATCACCAACGTAAGAGCATTTATATTCATGGTATCATATTACTGAATCATAGATGCAATATGAGATGGGCAATGTTATAGTATATGCCGTAAAGACATTGAGAAGGGTGCCTTTCCCTGAACACATGTTGGAAGTGCACCGCTAGCATTGAGGAATGAGGATGCATTCTATCGACTCCATATATATAGATATATGTGCCAATATTTATAATGTACCAATAGAAATACATGTGCTATACAACTTGTTCCGTCACATTTTTCAGTCTTAACCCAAAACTCTACAAAATTTGTTGTCATTATTTCAGGCTTATATTGTCACATGGCAATTCTAATTTTCAATTTTTTTTTTGAAAAAGATTACTTTTCTCAATAAATAACTAAAATTTGATTAAAGTAAAATTAACGATTGTATAGCGGTCAGTGGATGTTAGTAGAAAAATTTAGAAATGATCATGATTCATGCAGATGATATAAAAAATATATGTGCTTTCACATCACACGTATATGTCATAGATAATTTTGGTATCACGTTGGGTTCATGAGAACCACGATGAATAACTATGATTTTTACAAATTTATCGTGATATCAAACATATTACTACTTGTTTGGTAGTGCGGCACGTTAAAAATCACAGTAAAGAACAATGTTAACGTAGAAGATGTTATTCATAACTTCTAATTTTTCACGTCAAAATAATCAAGGAACGTAAAATTGAAGCTCCAACCGTAGATCCAAACAAGTGTTTAATGTATGTTTGTATAAATTGTGAGTTTGGCAAAATCACTATAGTTCATTGTGATTCTCTCAATTTTCAATGTTGATCCAAACGTGTATTTAATAGAAAACAGACATAAGAAAATCTAATAAAAACATAACTTTATAAAAGAACTAATTATGGACCTTAAAACCTGGCGTAGGCCAATAAAAATAAAAAGTTTTATTTCAGTTCTAATATAATGTTAGGCTCAAACTTGTTGATTAAGAGTTTGTTAAAGTTATGTTGATGAAAAATCAAGCAATTGAAATTCGAAGAAAATTTTATGCAATCTCCAGCTAGTGCACCTACACAATAGCGTCGAGCATTGTATGTATAAAGTTTTATCCATGGTGTTGGATAATAGATTGAAGAATATAACTAGAAAGATCGTCGTTAAGTCACTCATAGTCACCTTTTATGAAGGGCAGACAGAACTTGGTAGGGTATTAATAGCTAATGATATTGTGGATAAAGCTAGAAAAAATAAAAGATAATTGATCTTGTATAAGGTTGATTTTGAAAAAACTTATGATCCAATGGAGTGGTCGTATTGAGAAGTAGTAATGACCAAAATGAATTTTTCAAACATGTGAAGACGATGGATGTTTGAATGTCCCCGTACGAATAAAGCTTCTGCATTGGTTAATGGGATTACCACTAACGAGTTTTCATTGACGAGTGGACTCCGATAAAAGATCCTTTATAACTATTTTGATTTCTCATTGTGTCATGGTTTGAGTGTGTTGGGCAAATATTTGAGCCATCAAATTCATTCTTATACCATATAAGTTAACTTTGGATTTGAATGTGGATTTCCATAAAAGTTTATTAGTCAGTGTAAATGTGAATGTGTCATGGTTAGAAGAGGCGCCATATGTTCTTCATTGTAAAATTTTTAAAACTTCTTTTAAGTATTTGGGATTGCCTATCGGAGATAATTCAAGAAGATTGCCACTTTGGAATCCAATCATTGGTAGGGTTCAAATAAGATTATCAGGTTGGAGGAGTCGTAATTAACATAGTGTTATGAGATCGTCTTAGGGGAAATACTTAATTAGGATTCAGGAAAAAGCAAGGGATGAGGGAGAAAAGCAGAGCTCTGACGTTGATCGATGTTGTCCACTGCCACCTCATAATCACTTTTTTTTACAATTTAAATATATTATTTTATAAAAAATCAAATTTAATACAAAAATATCATTGACTACCATGGTTTTTTTTTATAAAATAAAAATATCAAATTTAATATATTATTCAGATTTTATTTTATCAAAAAAGTATGAAATTTAATACAACCATTGGTTTTTACTACCATGTATTACGATTTACTACCATGGTTTTTTTTTGTTTTACAAACATTGACTACCATGGTCAACTCTCATAAAACATATTCTTTTTTTCCTTTCTTTTAGTTTTTATTATAAATATTTTTATTTACAAAAATAATACCTTTTTTTTAATGGATTGTGATTTGTGAAGCCCATACACATTTTACATGAATCAAATCAAAATAGAATAATAAAAACGGTTCTCAAAAACTCTTCTCGATTTTACTTCCACAGCTTTGGTTTTAAAGAAACTTCCACAACTTGTTAGTTACCTTTTAATTCCATCATTTCATTTTTATACTTCAATATAAAATAATAATCTTGCCATTTTTTCCTATAAATACTTGCTTCTACAACTGCACATTACCACTCATTAGTGTTGGTTACCATTCATTCACAAAGAACAAACCAATTCACCATTCATCATTCTTTAAGCAACTTGCTTTCTTAATTTTCCTTCATCTCTCTCAAAGATATTTTCTCTAATATCTTCAAAGCCTCATCATCAACATCATGGATATTGCACATTTTATATTCGGAGTATTTGGTACGTTCATAATCTTTTTTATATTCTTGATTTTTTTGGGAATTCTATTTTCTCTGTTTCTCATTTTCTTTCTTGCAATGCAGGAAATGCTTTTGGCCTTTTTCTCTTCTTGGCTCCAATGTATAGATTCATTTCTTCAAATTTTTCCACTTTTTTAATATTTTTGCAATGACCCTTTTAATCTTTTTCATTTCTTGTTCTTTATGGTGTATAAAAATTTAATCTTTTTGTAGAATCACTTTCAAGAGGATCATTGTCAACAAATCAACAGAAAAATTCTCTGGTGTTCCTTACCCTATGACACTTCTCAACTGTCTTCTTTCTTCTTGGTAACTTTCTTTTCTTGTTCTTATGGCGGTTATGTTTGTTACTTCTGTTATTTCCCTTTGTTTTGCATCTTTTTCATATAAACTTCATATATATGGTTTAGAACTATACCCTATTATTTTGACTATATAGTACATCTATTTTTTTTCTTAATTTTCTTTATAATTTTGTTGACATAATTGTCCTTCACATTCAATTAAGCAAGTTCAATTGAATAAGTGAAATTTCAAGAAAATGTTAATTTAATTTCTAGTAGTTATAATTTATAGAACATATTCTAATTTGAGTATGTAACAAATTTTCAGGTATGGTTTACCATTTGTGTCACCAGACAACATACTAGTAACAATCATAAATGGAACAGGAGCAGTGATTGAAATCATATATGTTATCATTTTCATAGTGTTTGCACCTAAGAAGGAGAAGCTGAAAATAAGTGGCTTATTTGCCTTTGTAATAACAGTGTTTGCAGCTGTTGTTTTCATTTCTCTGTTTGCTTTGCATGGTAATTCAAGGAAAGTGTTTTGTGGTTTTGCTGCTGCTATATTTTCAATCATCATGTATGGTTCACCACTCTCAATTATGGTAAGTTTTGTTTATATTTTCTATCTTAATTATTGTGCGTTTGTTAACTTATCCTTATCTTGTCCTTGGAATTTAAATCATGTACATTTCCTTATCTTTAATAAAAAAAATAGTTAACCACCTTAATTAGGATATTTGATCTCTAGTTAACGTCTCAACCTATTCCTAAGGCATAAGTCTTTTGGATCCGCTATGAAACTAATCATCGAAACCATACCAACTCATTTATGTTGATGTTTTAAACTGCTTTACAAAGTCAAATAAGAATCATCTTTGAATGAGACATGTAAAATCAAGTGTTTAACTAAATAAAGCATCATGCCTAATGCATGAAATCTTTTTCCTTTTTTGACCTATTAAATCCAGAACCACTAGCCTTTTCTGTTGTCCTTTTTCTGTTTTGGTGATTTACTTCTCCTTTTGTTAATCATTATTGTAAGAATTCCACATGATCATTCACTTTTAAAATACTATATACCCTACACAAAATTCATTTAGGAATGTGTCCTTATTCATTTTCATCATGAAATAGTTGTTGATGTCCAATTTTTTTCTTAATTTTTTATGTATGCAGAGACTAGTGATCAAAACAAAGAGTGTGGAGTTCATGCCATTCTTCCTTTCACTATTTGTTTTTCTCTGTGGTACCTCATGGTTCATCTTTGGCCTATTAGGACGTGACCCCTTTATTGCTGTAAGTACTCAATAATCACTTCAATTATTATAATAGAATATGAAATTTAACATACGTACTAGGAACAATGAAATGACTTGTGATTGATTAATTCCATTTGCATTGTATTTGGCCATGATAGTGACAAAATGATGGGGCAATTTTGTGAATTGTAGGTACCAAATGGAGTGGGGTCATTTTTAGGGACATTGCAACTAATATTGTATTTCATATACCGTGGCAATAAAGGGAATGCAAAGACACCAACAAAAGAAGAATCAATGGAAATGGGCACTGCAAAACCAATGGGAGAAGGGGAACTCAAGGGGGACACGTCTTAGGACACGTGTTAGTTTAAAACTTGTTTACACTCACAACATAAACCTCGGTTATGTTTGTCACTATTTGGCACCATTTTATAAGTAGCACTTTGTTTTGGATTTTATCTTAGTGATATGCATTTATAGTTTGTTGTAATCTTTACTTCTTTGTTATGGAAATTGCAATTCTAGAGTTGTGATATATATGCATGCTTTATTTGAAATTTATCAATATGGTGTAGATTAGAAGAGTCTACATAGTTTCACATTGAAAGTGAGGTCACCCTTTCAATTTTTTAAAGAAAAAGTATTTGATAGTAATAGTGTCACATTAATGTAAGATTTATGTAGTTTTTTTCCTAAAAAATTGCTTTCGAAAAACACATGTGAAAAGCACAAGTCACATAAAAAGTCATTTGACTTAAATTGTAGCGAAAAGTACCAAATGTCACACTTGAAGTCTTTATTTATATGCAATGTTTTTGGAGATATTTTTACCCTTTTAAGTTGAAAAATTACTTATAACACATTTTAAATATGAAAAACTTTAGAGAGTCATATAACTGATATTTTTATTATGTCTGGTGCACTTAAATGATGAACTTCGCACTCAAATTAAGTTTACCCATTTTATATTGGAACCATGATCAACTTTGCAATTAAATTTTTATCCCATTTACGTTGTCATCGCATTTGTGAACGTTGGATTGAGATTGGATGATCCAGATTTCAATTCCGTATCTTTTGTTTTATATTTTAAAGAGAAATTTACATTGAAATATCAAATGTTCAATTTCAACCTAACATCACCGACATTTGTGATGTGTCCATGAATACAACAAACATTAAATGTTTTTAAGGATTAGATAATTGTGATTGACTGACAATGTTCATACCGACGGTGTATACAAATAAAATTTGTCAAGTGTCCCATAAGTTTTAGAGTTTAATAGATATATTTTATGTTTTTTTAAATGTAAATACTAACATCTAATAAAAATCAACTATCTCTTTAACGGAATACAGGGTTGTTATGGATCGGTGTATATCCTATTTTCTCTAAGTTTTTCCCAATTTTAAAACATATTATGTTATTTAAGAATAATTAAAAAAAAACGGAAATGTATTTGTAGCAGAGCACATAGTATTGAAGAGTATCAAGTTTTTGATGATTGAATCTTAGGATAATAATAGTAACCTGTTTCTGTTGACAGAAGCTCGTGACATTCTGTTAAATATAGTTGGCTGAAAAGTGAAAAACAAAAATGTGTAACTGTAACAAATTTAGCTAAAAGAATCTGAAAAATTGTCTTGTTGCAGTGAAAAATATGTAGAAAATGACATAGGTGTGTGAGTAACTTTTTAGTGGTATTGTTGTCGTGAATTGGGATTGTAATTTGAGGACGACAGGATCCAAACAAACAATAGGGACAAAATACCTTATCAGTTAACGTCATCAAAATTCAAGTGGATCATATTAAGAGATAGGGACAACATAAAGTGAATTGTATCCAACCTCTCACATTATGGGTTTTGATTGAGGGTACCCTACTTAGGCCATTGCTGATCCAATCAAATAATAATACATAAAAAATTGGTTTCTTGATAAAATGTGACTTTTTTTTTTTTATCTTTTTACTCTAATGTAAAGATTTTTAATCTATGTTCTTACTTCTTAGTTTATTTACATTAAATAAGAATGTTTTTGCTTCCACAAATGGAAGGGTTAAATTTGAGATTGCAATGGTCAAATGTGGTTTGACTATGCAAAAATGTTTGATTTCTTAAATCAAAATTGATAATACATAATTTTGACTATTAATATATGTTATTATCTATAGTGAAAAATTATACAAATTTGATATTTTGAAAATATTCATTAAGATAAATCGAACAATAACTTACATGCTGACATTTGTATTTATATATTAATTAAAATATATAATTAAAGTAAATTACGTGAATAGTTCACGTTAAAAAAAAAAATTGAGAACAGGGAGTATGATTTTATCATGAAATTATTCAAACGTAAGTCATTGATTATTCAATTTTAGTTTCTAATGGGCTAACTTTTGCTTTTCCTCGTTTGTCTTCCTCTTTTTTTTTTCTTTCTTCTTTTTTCTCTTATCTCTTTTACTTCTATCACCGAACTATAATTAGCTGTTCAATAGTCTTGATATTCCTTCTTTCAAAAAAAACAGTGTTGATATTCCTTCTAACTTTTAATGGATAAACACTCAAAATTATAATTTCTTTAAAAACATAATGGAATTGAGAAAATTGTGCATAGTTATTTAAAAAAATCAATCATTTTTTAAGGGAAAAAAAAAATCAATCATTTGGTGGGTAAAGAATGACAAAATTGTATCGATAATATTTTCACATTATTTTAATGTTTGATAATAATGGTCAAATACCTAAAGTATGGTTTAAAAAACATATGAACATAATGAAAATCTAAAGTATGTGTAGAAAAATGGTCAAATATTTATGTTATTCTTAGTACATGTACTTGGGATTTTTCTACAATATACTTAGGATTTTGTCCCGTCTTAAACCTTTTTGCGAAGTACATGTACTCCAAATGGTTAAACGAATGTACTCCTTTACTTATTTCATTATGATTAAACGAATGTACAAGGAAATGACTAAATCTACTATTTGAATTTGTTGATGATGTGATTAGAGAATACAAATGGTTCGAATTTCAAATTTCTTTTTCCACTTTATGCTTCACGTACATCTTTTCAATTTTTTATTTCACCCTATTTGGATTATATAATCGAACCATTTTTACCATATATTAAATTATATCATTTAAATTCATTAAAAAGTCAGAAAACAAGACCTAGTTCCTCCAAATTTTGTTTTAACTTTGAAAAATCAAATCCAAAAAAACTAATACAAGTTAGGATTATATGATCTGAAATATGTCAAACCCTCAACAGACAAGTTTCAAAGATTAATTGTAATTGTAGTATACAGTTCGGATTTTATAATCTGAACTCGTAAAATACAGGTTTGAATTAAATAATTTGAAATGTGTCAGCACAGAAAAAGAGTTTGTGTTCATAAGTTAACACATTTTTTTATGTTATGGATTGCTTCCACTTTATGCTTCACGTACATCCTTTCAATTTTTTATTTCACCCTATTTGGATTATATAATCGAACCATTTTTACCATATATTAAATTATATCATCTGAATTCATTAAAAAGTCAGAAAACAAGACCTGTTCCTCCAAATTTTGTTTTAACTTTGAAAAATCAAATCCAAAAAAACTAATACAAGTTAGGATTATATGATCTGAAATATGTCAAACCCTCAACAGACAAGTTTCAAAGATTAATTGTAATTGTAGTATACAGTTCGGATTTTATAATCTGAACTCGTAAAATACAGGTTTGAATTAAATAATTTGAAATGTGTCAGCACGGAAAAAGAGTTTGTGTTCATAAGTTAACACATTTTTTTATGGATTGCTTCCAACATGAATCTAGATAAATTAGAAGCATAAATGTAATGTAATAAACGCTCTTTAAACCTCATCCAAGATCTGCTCCAAACTCAGCCATAATGGACTTGACCACCAGACATTATCCATAAGGCATGATCTCTGATGTGTCGTAACTCAGCCATAATGGACTTGACCACCAGACATTATCCATAAGGCATGATCTCTGATGTGTCGTAACTATCTGGTCATGTATGTCTGATGCATGTTCCCTGCGCCCTAACAACCCTCAATTTGCTAAAAAAATGTGTTAAACTTGTGAACGCATGTTCTGTTTCTGTGCTGACACAATTTGGATTATATAATCTGGATTGTGTCAACTTATGAATTGAAATTAGTCTTTGAAGCTGATATGTTGGAGGTTCGACACCTTTTAGATTGTATAATCCGAATTGGTATTAGTTTTTGAGTTTAATTGTGGTGGGTTGACAGTCCAAAACAGTTTTGCACACACAACCAATCAAAACATTCTGAATTGCCACGTTTGCCCCACATAAATTAAAATCATTAATTGATGTGGCAATTTAGAATGTTTTGATTAGTTGTGTGTGTAAAACTGTTTTGGACCGTCAACCGCCACTATTAAACTCTTAGTTTTTTTCCTTATTTTATTTTCCAAACCGTGTTGAAACAAGTTTTGGAGAAACCAGGTCAATTTGTAGTTATTTTTTTTACTTTTAAGGGGATTTAGACTATGTAATCTGAAAAATGGTAAAAATTGTTTGGATTATATGATCCAAAGAGAGGTAAAATTGGAGTTGCGGAGGGCACGTGAAAAGTTTGTAGAGTGGGAAAAGAAATTCTCAATTCCTAACAACATTAGAATTTTGGTTAAGGCCAGCCCACGATGGAGTTTATGGGCTATATCAAGGCTTAGGCCCAAATGAACCTCAATTTAGTCAATTAGATCTCTGGAATTAGATTACTTCTGGTGTTATTTGTCATTAAATCAAGAATGGATGTTGATAATTTCTATTAACTCTATCATGTTTATGGCAAAAATTAATTACCATCTAATTTTTCATTGAATTTTTTCTCTATATCTGATAATGATGTTTAGAATGTAAAAGTCTATGATGTACAAGACATTCTTCTTACAATATTCTTTTCTTCTTGTGCAAAGGCGAAAGTGAGATTCATTCAACTATCAAAATGGCATAAGATATGCCAACACATAATTTACAATGCCACCTCCAAATTCCAATACACCAAATATTAGAAATACCATAACCCCAAAACAAGCACACACACCCTACATGATGAAATATACCATTCCAAAACTAAGAGAACAAAAAGGAATTGTAACATACCTTAAAATGGAGTAGAATCCCTTAGGCTATTTTATTGAATTGAAGTAAAATAAGTTTCATGGTCAATGTATAAGCTTGAATGAGTACAATAAAGAAGAAGAATCTAGAGAAGAAGGATACATATAGAAAAGAAGATGATTATGACATTACAATTTCCATGCCTTATTTTCTTGGCTTTCTCTTATTTATAGGAGTCCATATTCATATTTTTTATATTGCCCCTTTAAGCTCTCTGACCCGTGTTAGTTACATGAACCTCTTATGCCAACTGATATAGTGAAAAAAAAATTCAATGGACTCATGTTGATAGTTATTGCGTTGGTGTCTGTCATAGGCTCGCCACCATGGCTAATAACTATCAACTTGAGTGCACAAAATAACATGAATATGTGACCATTTTTTAGATCCATGTGATTACAATATTTGAAGAACTCTCAAATTCTTCTGACAATATTTCAGTTGCATTATGTGCATTCTCTTTACATATAGGACATGCACATTATCTTTTTTGGTCAAGTAGCCTAGTGGTTAGAATTTACCTTTTTTAAGGTGAATAAGTTGGGTGTCCGGGGTTCGAACCTCGACCCTGCATATAATAATGTATGTCCCTGTCAACTGAGTTGTGCTCACGGGGGTACATGCACAATATCCTTTGAAAGTGTATAATCGGTAGATTATCTCTGCAAAAAATAAAATAATAATAATAATACTCTTATCCTTTGAATATTGAAACATTCCTTTCAATACTCATCATACACTTGTCTCCCACATATGTTTTAAGTCATCAAGTAAAGAAAACAACTATATACTAATAAACAAAGGGTATGTTTGGATGGAGGGCTTATTTTTCTTTTTTAAATTACGAGCATTATAAAATATTTTTTAAATGAAATAATAATATGATAAATGATTATATAATACTTCAATCACACTTGATTTATTTAAAAATAATTATCATTTTATATTGTTCGTAATTTGAAAAAGAAAATCAAACTCTCCCCTCCCTTCCTCTCTTAAACCCTCTATCAAAACACACCTTAACATTGTTACATGCATATGAGCTTGCACTTCAAGCATAATCATGGAGTTTAGATTAAAATTATCACTTTCCATCAATTGAGAGTTTATATAATGTCAAATCATTCTATCGCTAGTCCTTTAATTCTCCATAAGAGAGTATGAACAATAATGCAACATAAATTTCCTTCAAAAAAAAAATAATGCAACGTAAATATCTCAATAAGAGAGTATGAATAATAATGCAACACAAATTCTGCACCAAACAACCTCAATCTATTTTTTCTATAAAGAGACTAAACAAACAGTCAACTCAAGATTTCACACGTCTAATAACTGTATTGACCCACAACCACATTGTGTTGCAATGGTCAACAAAATTTGTAACAAAATAGGCAACTAATAGAAGAAAGGAAAAATCAGCCAAAAGTATATATTTAAGATGCATGATGTTGTTTACAACAAAATTCTCATTATGGCTTACATTAATCTGGAATCTTCCTTTGGACTTTGGGACATTCTTTTTATATGTTTGAATGACTAAAGCAATTATGCAAAGCTAAACAAATTAAACGATTCAACCATAGACTAGAAGTAAAAAAAATCAATTTATTAAGGCATATAGTCAATTAGACAAACTAACTCCTAACTAATCTAATTAACATGTAACAAATTTGTGTATCTCTAACAGCCTCCCGCAAACAGTAAAGGTGTTTATAACACTTTCAACTAGGAAAATACAAAAATGAAATGTCAAAAAACATCGACAAAAAAGAATATGAAATGTCTAAATACATCAACTAAAAAATGTATTGCCGTTTTTTTTAGTGGAGATAAACTAAAATGCCAACTAGGTTAAAAAGAATGGATTTTGATTGCTTAACTATCTAATATCTTTATCTTTAAAAATGAATGCTAAAATGTCAATCAGACCAAAAGAAATAATTTTTCTTAATCATCTATTCTCTTTATGGATAGAAGTTAGAATGTGGGAAAAGAAAGAATTTTGATCAACTATCCATTTTCTTTAATGATAAAAGCTAGAATGTAAATTAAGCTATAAATAAAGAAAGAATTATATCACCAAATATTGAGTGTTCTTGAGAAACTTTGACAAATGCTTGATCTTGATCAACTTAAAGAACCAAATTGGTGCATCATTTTTTTATAAATTTAATGGACCACTCTTTCCGTTCTCCAAAGAGTCCCATTTTTACCAATTTTACCTCCTCACTTAAATTTGAAATCTTGTTCCCCTTGAGTCTACAATACCTTGTCATCTGATTTTCTTATAACTAGCTTTAGAATGATTTGGGAGGTATTCTTCCATGGTCACAAGACCAAATCAATAATGTTTGGACACACAACATAAAAAGATTCTCCTCAAAATATTCAATCATCTTTTCTATCAATTTCCTCCTTGTTATTAAAAAAATATTTCTTTATGTGTGTGTAACCAAACACTATTATTTCTTTGGTACTGTAACCATATTAGAGTTTCTCATGATTTGGATATTGACACTGATTTCAATATCATACAAAATAAACCTTGATCTCTCAAGGGATGGTTTCTTCCCTAGAAACAAATCTGTCAAAGCTGACTTAGAAAGCAAACAACACTTTAGCAGATCAAGTACATGTATAAAATAGTGATAGTAGTTATAATTAATAAAAAATTTAAGAGAGGAGTTATAAACAGATGCAATATTCAAATACAAAACCTTTTCTTTGGTGACATTCAGACATTTTTCAAACATCTTAAAGAAAACAACCATCTTGAGAGGTTTTTTCATGAAATCTGCTACTTAATTTTCAGCACAACAATACTCTAGTTCAATAACTCCCCTAGTCACTAAATCTCTTGGAAAGTGAAATCTCGTATCTATGCGCTTACTCCTACCGTGTAATACAAAAATTTTGTACACTTTAATAGTGGAAATATTGTCACACATCATCATATTACACATTTTTTTGGCAATTTCCTAATCTCTTGATTATTCTTCTCAACCACACTACTTGGCAAACACACAATGCAGCAACTATAAATTCTGCTTCAGTGGTAGAAAGTGTAACTATATGTTGCTTCTCCAACCTCTCTTTTTTCAATATTTTTTTTGTTACAAATAGAGTGATCGTTTAAGCCCAAGTAGCTCCTTCAGATATCACCAAATGAAGGGCTAGCTTCTTGTAGAGAGGTTGACACCAGAGAAAAAGATCCCAATAATTATCTTTTTAAATAATATATTATTGTGTTTGATTGTTAAGTCTCTTCGATGTTTGTGTCTCATAAAGTTGTTTTAAAAACTTGTCTATGAACTATATCGAAACATCTAATACTATATAAAAATTAGGTTTAATAGTAGTTTTAGCCCCCTAACTTTTCTAAAGTTGCGATTTTGGCTCCCTAAGAAAAAAACTACAAAACCGTCTCCTAAGTTTTGCATCTGTGGCAGTTTTGGCCCCCAAGACTAATTTTCACTTGGTCTACGCTGACGTGGCACCCTAAGTGAGGTGCCACGTGTTATTTTTTTTTACCAAAAATTGACCTTGGGGGGCCAAAACTGCCACAGATGCAAAACTTAGGGGCGGTTTTGTAGTTTTTTTTTTAGGGGGTCAAAATCGCAACTTTATGAAAGTTAGAGGGCGAAAACTGCTATTAAGCCTAAAATTTAATACCAATAATTTCACACAAGCGTCATAAGAAGAAGGGCATCACACAATTTTTATATTATGTAAGATTATATATGAACAAATTTTACTACTTATTTCACGAAAGATGTTCGTCATGTATCTGTGATGACATGTCATCATACTTATTTTAGTATGTTTTTTAGTTATTTTCAGTTAGTTTTTCTTCCATAATAGAGAAGTATTAAAGCAATTGTTTATTATTTCGGGACATTTTGTAATGTTTTCTATATTGAGTCATTTAATTCTACTTTTCCCGAAACATAACAATTCTAGGGTGTTTTGATGTAATTCACGAATAAATCATGCAAATCAGCAAAACAAAACATTTGAAGGTTGTGAAGACTTTGGAAAGACCATGAACGGAGATTTAAGAGACCTTGAAAGACATTACAAATGAAGGAATTACGTTTCTAAGTCGCAAGACATCTTATATGGAAGCAAACACCCAAAAATACGGAGAAACAGACGTTTACGCGCGGAAAAAATGCATTGGGCACCTTAAGCATGACCCATGCTCCCCAAGCATGGACCATGCACCCCAAGTGTGAGCAAAAATACACTTGGGCGTCCCAAGTGTGAGCTAAGCGCCCCTAGTGTGAGCAAAAATACACTTTGCCCCCCCAAGTGCGGCAAAAATACACTTGGGCGCCCAGTCACGCACCCCAAGTGTGAAGAAAATGGGTCAGAGTTGGTTTTTGCTACTTTTAAGTGGAAACGCCCAGTTTTAAGTCCAACTTCAGGTGGAAACTCTTCCTGTAAATATCACTCCTCTCATTCAAACTTATTCATTCAGAACGAAGCGTTCAAGAGGAAGGCAAGCACTAGAAGCATCAAAGGAGGAGTCTCTCTCCTCACCTAAGTCTCTATAGTATGTTTTATTTCTCTTGTAATTTTCCTTTAGTTACCATGAGTAACTAAATCTTTTTAGACTAGGGTTTCTAAGATGAACCTCTATTTTTGTTTGTTGGATATTTTAATTTAAAGTTTTTATTCATTTATTTTTTGGGAATCCTATTTAATTTTACTATTCGTAAGACTTTGCTTCTTCTGACAAATTAACCTGAGATGACACTTAGGAGGTGACATACCTAATATTGATAGAAGCCTTCCTGAATCAGGTAGTAATTAAGATAACAAAAACAATAATTAGCGAAAATATTATAATCCGAGATTTAAATCAGCTTAGTAACTTTATTCTTCTAAAATATGTGGTAAGGTGATGAGATATGATTGTCCGTTTGTAGAACTACCGCGAGGGAGAATATGTGTATGAACTTCTAAGATTCAATAGACAATGGTACCTTTAGGACATAGAAAATTTATGAATCATAATATCTGTCATTGTTTCAAATACCTCTGAGAAAGTAAAAACCTACACTTAACTTTACTCGTAGAAGTGTATCTCCCTATAGGACTGACAACCCTAAACACTGAACCGTGTAGAAACTCTGTGTAAGGTTGCAACTAACAGCTAGAGGGCAATGAACTCAGACCTCTAAGAGAGCAAGACCCCACACATACAAACACGTGTGATAAGTAGGTGTAACTTGACAGTTAGTATGTAGTAAAACCCCACGAACTCATCACTTTTAGAGAATACTCTTAATAACCCTAAATAATGCTTGACTATTACTTTAATTTTAATCCAACAAACGAATAAGTTTCAAACAGAATAAGTTGCAAACCCCTATCTTTAATTTTATTTGTTTTATTTATTTTAACCGTTTCTAAATAAGTAATGAGAATTGTCTAGTTGGAATGACAATCCTTGTTGATATGATACTCTACTTACTTTTTATTATTTGGTAAACAATTTTGTACACTTGTCTAAATCGAGCATCAAGTTTTTGGCGCTGTTGTTGGGGATTGTTGATATTTTTGGCGAAGCAATTTAAATTACTTATCGGTAATTATCGTTTAAATTTTTGCATTTTTTTTGTCATTTATTTTCATTTTTATTATTCCAAAAATACCAAAAAAATGTCCTTATTGAGTCATTAGTAAGGGTCTAGATTAGTTATTATTAGGTGGTTTATTTTTCTTTAGTTATTACTAACCGTAGAATTTTTTATTTTAGCGTTGTTTATTTTTTTATTTTGTCATATCTGTTTTAATTTTCTGTTTAGTACTAAACATTTTTTGAACGACAATCTATGTGGATAAGATTGTTTACTTTCACTTTATTATTTAATAAACGATTTAATACATTTACTTAAATCCGACCATCAATCTAAAAGTCCAATATATATGATCTCATAACAATGCACATAAATTTATTAAAGATTTTGTACTCTTACAAATTATAATTTTTTTTTTTAGAGATAACAAATTATAACATCATATTGGTCATTGCCTACATTTTGTTTTATTAGTTAATGCTCCATAACTTTCTCTTGACACTATGTCATTCTTCATGGTACTTAGAGCATCCACAATGGTAATATGCTAATAGAGACTCTTTTAATGAACTCCATATGTACAATTCATTTATTTATAATTTTTTAAAAGTTCCTATTAAAAACTCAATGACTCCAATTACAATAGACTAATAGGGACTCCAATGAAAAATGTTTAAATAGATCCCACTAACTTTATATCATTATACAAAAGTAATTTATTTATTAAATTATAAATTACCTTATAAAATATTTCTTCTTTTGAAAGTGGAACCAACTCATACATATTTTATTACTTCTTTTAAACGTGGACCCGTTATATATATATATATATATATAGAGAGAGAGAGATCTTATATAGTTGCATGTTACTTAATATGTACTTTTTTTTTCTTCCTCCAATAAGGTGTCCTTAACATGTAGTGGTCCTTGTCAAGTAATGAACCACCATTAGAGATGCTCTTAGGATACTCTATACTTTTTTTTAACCCACCTATCATAAATAAAATCATAAATAATTGAACAACTTTTATTTGAAGCAAGTTATGAATCATTTGTTGATAAGGATCATCTTTTTTTTTTATTTGGAAAATAATTTTATAATTATTAAAGAATAGAATATAAATAAGTTAATTTATTTTAATATATTTATCAACTTTTTATACATGGCTATATATAAGTAGAAAAGGAAATTTATTAAAAAAAAAAGTAGAAAAGGTTACTCAACACTTTTAGAAGGTAGTAAAAAAATTAATTATTTAAAAAAAACTACTTTTGACCAAAAATAAAATAAACTTCCTTTCATAAAAAAAAACTATTTACATATAATAATTGTCTTGTAGTAAGGAGAGACTGTATGTTTTTCACTTTTGACACATAGTTTACATTTATTTATGTGTATAGAAATTTTGATTTATTTATGTGTGTATATAAATTTTAATCATAGGTGGATAATTTGTTTCTGAAATTAGGTAAGATTGAATGAGAGTAGTCGTAGATGTTTTCACTTTTAATTTTAGTAAATCTAAACCATTTATTTAATTTAATAGTGTTTGTTTTGTGTTCCATCGGTGATGGACTTAATTGAACTCTCACCCTAGTATCCACCATATTGTAGGTAGTGGAATAACCGCGATTGAATGTGTCAAAGAACAATCTAGTATCATGGTTTGCAACTTAGCATACGATATAATTGGAGTAATTTATTTTGCACATTCTCTAAGACATTATTTTTTTCATTTTTGCATTCAGAGATTTTTTTGAAGGAATTTTTGCATCCAGAGATAAGAGCTTAAATTTACGATGAAGGAAAATACTACTTCACGTCGTTTGATAACAGAAGGACTTGATAATTGATAGTCAAAACTGAATATCATGCGATGTAAATCATGTTTGATATAAATATATCTATGACCCGATTAAAGGAGATGACGATGTCAATGTAAAGTTGAATAGGTTGTATATATAAATATAATTTTGGAAAAATAGGACTTGGCTCTAGGGATTGTTGCTTCTGGTAGTCCCACTTATTTGGAAAGCTTCCAACATCACAAAAATGCCTCACATCGTCGTTCTTGTTGGAACTCTAACCTTTTTCATCCTTTGTGAAACAAAATTACCTTCAAAGAGTGACCACTGCATCAAGGAATGATTCATCAGAGAAGATGATAGAGGTGCGAGCACGACACCCTGATTTCAATTGACAATATCTCATATGTATTCTATCTCCGATCTGGCTGCGAGGCAACACTATGATGATGAGGACATCACCTTTCTAGATGCCGAGTTTGGATGGGTTGGAGGCGATTATGCCGAGAAAAAGATGTGGCATGAGAACTTTTACCGGGCCCCACGGTGGGCGCCATATGTACTTGTGGTAGATCAAGATAATATGGTGATTTAGATGTGAGTTCGACATGGGTTCCCGGTCCTACGTATCCCTAAGGTCTTAGAGAATCAGAGCTATGTAGTTCTAGTTTAGCAGTTTGGAACCTAGCTTTTACTACTTGAGCGAGGGGATATTTATAGAAGTGGCAGACAACCTCTTTTCCCATTGTTACGGGAGCCTATTTCTCTGATATCTCTTGTGTTTGTTACATGAGTTGGTGTGGTTGTTCCTATCCAATAAATAGTGGCGACTTGATTTATTCTTATTTGACAATTGCGGGCAAGGTTATTACCCTTTAAGGATATGCCGATCCACCACCCCTAAACACGAGGTCGGTAGGGCGAAGTAATTAAGTTTTGTTATGACAAGTTTCAACAGGCTTAGTCGCCCCTTAAGACTATGTTTCTTATGATGGTGGAGAGTTCGACTTTAGAAGTTAGACACATAATACTAGTTCACACAAGAAATCAATGCAACTTAAAATACATCAAATATTCATGTGCAATTATAGATAGATAGAGTCGCCAGATTATAGAGAGATACCTCTATTTTCTAATTTCCTAGTGGACTTTGACCAAAAAGTCAAGATGAGTACTTTATTAGAAGAAGGTTACACCAAGCTCGGAGACATCAAGTTTGTATTTAATAAAATTTGTCAACCATAAGGTTACAACCGGACTCGTTTTTTGCCTTCATGAAATTCTAGATAGTAAGGCAGCCAATACACTTGGCTAACATTTTTTAACATCTAACATTTCACATAAGGAAAAAAAAAAAATTTCACTCGAAGAAAATGAACAATTGACTAGTATTAATATATACAAAAACAAAATAGCTATGTTTTAGCAGAGGGGACGATCAATAAAGTCTAGCTTGTCCATGTGATTCTGTCTTATTTCAATTTACAAATGGTAACAAATATAAGACATGAATTTGATAACAAGTGTCTTAAGACAAAAAAGATATAGAATATATATAGAATAGTTTAAATTAATAAAATAGTTAAACATAATGGAAAGAGTTATAAGGATTCGACTCCTTAAAAGTATGGTTAAAAGTTTGATTTTTAAACATGGCGACTATCCCTTTGGTCCTTGTTGAACAGGTCAAATTACATTCTTTTTTATAGTTAAGATCGAAACAAGTCAACTTTGCATATAGTTATCATGAGTGGTGGCAAAATCCCATCTTGTGTATGGGTCTCCACTTGTAACTCGTTTTATTTTTGGTGGTGGTTACTTGATGTAACTACCTTGTTCTTGTAAATACCTTGGTTGGTTTGCCCTTTGCACACCTTGTGCGGGGTGAATCACTGTTGTTAATATATCTCATTTTAGTTTGTTCAAAAAAAAAAATCTGATTGAGAGTGGAAACTCATCTTATGTGTTTTATAGATTCTTCGACGGAGATTAGTCACTGTTAAATAGCTGTGTAAACTTCGTACCAATATCATGTAACTCAAATATATAAAAGAGTTATGTTTAATTTTGTTAAAGGGGTGATTTTAATATTGTATATAATTTAAATAAATTCAAAATTAGCAAAGAATGATATTAGAATCATAAAGATAAATCTAAATGAATGTAAAAAAAACATATTATGATAAATATATTTATAATTAATTTTAAAATATATACAATTTCATTATAAGAATAATTTTATCCTTTTTATTATTTACAAATTTTAAAATACCGATTTTTTTACACTCAGTATCCCATGAAATTGTTAGCGCGTGATAGATCCGAGTCTAAGATCTACAAAGGATTACACTCATAAGTCTTAAAATACACCACCAAATCAACACACCAAGTTAAAATGATAAAAAAAAATAATATTGAAATTAAAAAAATAAAATAAAAACTTAAATTTTTGAAATAAAGTAACTTAAATTTAATATTAACAATTATAGAAATATAGTTTTTTTTTGGTTTAAAAATTATTTTAAGAAACAAATTATATTTTTCTGGCAAAAGTAAACGGTTGTGAGTTCAGGACACGAAAACTAAAAATCACGCGGGAAACAAATAGCTTGCGTATCCGCAAAAATAGCAAGAGTTATAAAATGCGGAACAATACCAAAAACTCCAATAAAGCTCGAGATAAACCAAATTTAGTTAGTCCGTTCGCCAATTAATTGATTTCTTACAACGAGTAACACCATGCGATGATTCTATCTCAACTGAAAAAGGACATAATTTACGAAACCAATTGACAACAATTTCGTAGATTTTTTTTTTCTTTTGGTAGAAAAACCAATTGGAATTTAAATATAATATAAATTTTCATTTTTTTTCATCTAAAAAATATTCATACCCTAAAAGATATTATTTATTTGTTACAATCATTTAGCAAGAAACACATGAATAAAAGAATTTATGATGTTTATATTGCTTACCCTTTTTATTCGCGTCTCTTATCTCACATGTCTCAATGATAACGTGGACATCAAATCCACATGACCCATACATTTTAGATCATATACATGCCACATATCCATATGATACATACATACATAAATGTTCCATACATCATGCCGTGATTGTGATGATGTAATAATGATCTATTTTTCTTTTTTTATCTTTAAGCCAATTGACAAATCACTACCCAAAATTTAGGATATCCCAATTCATTTGCGCGTTGTTCAGTTCAACAATATCGACATTATCAGTTGAAGGTAGATAACATGTGATTGTACTAAGATGTAGGTGCCGTCTCGTTTAACAATATTGACATTGTCGGTTGAACTAGATTTACGGATACATGGATGGATGGTGTGATGATGTATGTATGGATGGATGGTAAGAAGGCATGATACATGTGAAAGGACAGACAGGCCACAAAGAAGAATAAGATTTGACTTGTTTTGAGAAGACAGAGTGTGTATATGTGTGCAAGTGTTATGTTACATTACAAAACACAACAACGAGAAGAAGAAGAACCAAAAAGCGAAATAATAAACAAAAATTAAAAAATAAATAAATAAATAAACCAGATCCAATTTATTTTCACGTCCGCAACACACATACTTTCTCTCTCTATATCTCTCTCTACTTTCTCTCTCTAAAAAAAAAACTCTCCGAGATAATAACAGAACCATAGGGTCCATTTTTCACTTCTAAGAAGAAGAAGAGAAAAAAAAAACAAACCCTAGAAAAATCTCAAACTCTTCTTCATTCTTCAATATTCTTCTTCATCTTCAACACAATTCAAATTTCATCGTTTTTCTCTTCAATTTCAACTTCTGGTAAGTCTTCTCCGGTTCAACTCAACCGAGTCATGGATCGTTGAATTTAACTCGATCTTTTGCTGATACTATTATAGTTTCATTGTTTTTATGAACTCAGCATTTTTTTTAATTTATTAGTTTATTTTTTTACGTTTTATTTGTAATTGAGCTTAGTATTAAGCTAATTTTTGGACTAATAGTTGATTTGGTATTATCTCATAATAATTTTTTTTAAGGTTTTGTTATTTTTTTTTAATTTGGTTTATGATGTTAATATATTTTTAATTAGGTTTATTATGTAGTGATTTTTTGGAATTTTGTTGATGATTTGGATCTGTATTTTTTCGTGCAGGGATTCATTTTGAAGTTGTTTGAAGATTGAACATTTCACTGGCGATATAGTGTAATTTAAGGACTTTAGGTTAAGATATTTTTTTTCTCTCTTTTTGGGAATTTTTGTGAAGTGTTTTTTTATTATATATAACTTGGGTCAAGTTATGTTTAGTGAATTTAGTTAATTTTTGTTGTTGTGTTTAGTGTTGGTGAGTGATTGTTTGTTTGTTAAGAATGGTGCCACCGGGACCGCCGACTCCGATTGGTGGTTCCCAGTCTGTTTCGCCGTCGCTTATGAGATCAAATTCGGGGATGATGGGAGGTCAAGGAGGACAACCTTCTTTTCCGTCGTTGGTTTCGCAGAGGAATCAGTTTAATAACATGAACAACATGAATAACATGAATATGTTGGGGAACATGTCTAATGTTGCTTCCATGATGAATCAGTCTTTTTCAAATGGGATTCCGAACTCGGGGATGTCTGGAATGGGAAGTGGTCAGAGGGGTGGTATGGATGCTGGGGCGGAGCAGGACCCATTGTCTGGTGTTGGGAATGGAATGGGATTTGGTAATCAGTCGTCGTCGTTTGGACAATCGAATGTTGCTAACCCTGGTTCGTCTGGTCAAGGACAAGGCCAAGGTCAGCAATTTTCGAACCCTTCAGGGAATCAGTTGTTGTCCGATCAACAACATACACAACAGCTTGACGTTCAAAATTTCCAACATGGTCAGCAGCAGTCAGCACAGCAGTTTTCGGCTCCAATGAACACTCAACAACACCAACAGCATCAGCAGAACCAGCAGCATTTTCAATCAATGCGAGGAGGGATAGGTGGTATCGGACCTGTGAAGATGGAACCACAGGGAAACAACGATCAGTTTGGGCAGCATCAGTTGTCGTCGCTGAGGGGTCTTGCTCAGGTGAAAATGGAACCGCAACAACTTCAAACAATGAGAGGTATGTCGGCTGTAAAAATGGAGCCCCAACATAATGATCAGCCATTTTTGCATCAACAGCAACAGCAACAACAACAACAACTCCTCCATATGTCGAGGCAAACCTCTCAGGCTACTGCTGCTCAGATGAATCTTTTGCAACAACAGAGGATTTTGCAATTCCAACAGCAGCAACAACTCTTAAAATCAATGCCTCCGCAGCAACGGTCCCAGCTTCCCCAGCAGTTTCAACAGCAGAATATGCCAGTAAGGTCTCCTGCGAAACCAGCATATGAACCTGGAATGTGTGCTAGGCGGCTGACACATTACATGTATCAGCAACAACATAGACCTGAAGTAATAATTATTCTTGCGATTTTTTTTTTCCTTTTAAATATGTATATTATACTATATATCATCATACCTTACCATATCAATATACATTTGCACTTGATTTTATGTAGGATAACAACATTGAATTCTGGAGGAAATTTGTTGCCGAGTATTTTGCTCCAAATGCCAAAAAGAAGTGGTGTGTTTCCATGTATGGAAGTGGAAGACAAACAACTGGAGTTTTCCCTCAGGTCTGTTGCAAAATTACACCATATTTAAATGCTTGTATAGCCACATTTAAGTTAGTATCTTGATTATTGAATGATATTCATTGTTCGATCCCTACTGTACTCATTTATAGCGTCTTCCAGTGTTGTTAAATATCGGCCATGGTGGATATCGGTGGCGGATTTTTTAAAACCAATATGGCCAATTTGTGAAGGATGGCATTGCCATACTCGAATATGGCAGCGCCATATGTCGAATGGTATGTCAGATTTTTGGCTTTCCGCCACCGTCGAATGGTATGTCAGATTTTTGGCTTTCCGTCATGGTCCGCCATCGATAACATTGGTGCAGTCTTCATTTTGATTTTATGATTTCCGTAATGTAATATCTCAAACAGCTATTGTTTCAAATATTCTATTAGGTTCATGAAATCAAGCATTAATTCAAGATAACTTATTGATTTTTGAAATATTTTCAGGACATATGGCACTGCGAAATATGTAATCGCAAACCTGGCCGTGGGTTTGGTAAGTTCTTTATGTGGTTTTTTCCGGTTGTGGTTATTTAACATCTAAATATTGATGTTATAAACTTTTCAAACTCGTTGGTGTTTAAACACACGAAATTACTGTATTACCTATTTTTGAAATTTTCAACATGTTTTCAGAGGCAACTGCCGAGGTTCTTCCAAGGCTTTTCAAAATAAAGTATGAAAGCGGTACTTTAGAAGAGCTACTGTATGTTGACATGCCTCGTGAATATCATAATTCCTCTGGCCAAATTGTTCTAGATTATGCCAAAGCAATCCAAGAAAGTGTTTTTGAGCAACTTCGCGTTGTTCGGGACGGTCAACTTCGAATAGTTTTCTCTCCAGATCTGAAGGTTATGGATAAGAATAATTATTTTAAGCTTTTAACCGAACTTGAGTTAACATTGTTTTTGATAGTATCTTTATATCCGACAGGATTTTAGTTGACATTCTTTTGTTCATTCTTTCATTTGCAGATATGCTCTTGGGAGTTTTGTGCTCGGCGTCATGAAGAGCTCATCCCTAGAAGATTGTTAATTCCTCAGGTTGCTGATTAGATACTTTCTTTATATTCTGATCTTCTATCAAATATCAATACATGCTCCTAGATATTATGCTATGATGGTTTTCCTTTATTTTGATAGTTATATGAATTTTGTATCTTTGTTTTATATGACCAATGTTATCAAAATTGCCATGATTTTACAATCCTACTCCCCTGGACCTAGTCAGATTGCATGCTGAATACTAGCTTTCTAGTAAGATCTCAAGCGAAACCGTGACTTTAAGTGTTCGCTGCCGTACCCAAATGTCTATCTGTGTCGCGAATTTTTGTCTCTTGCATCTTGTATATCTCAGTGTAGTCGTCTCAATTAAGTTTAAATAAGTAAAGAACCATGACTTATTTTAAAATATTCCCTAATTATTTTAAATGAATTTTAATATTTTCTTTGTAAAATTAATTAATTTTTAATTAAATTTTTCTCAATTAAAAGTAATTTTCTTATTTCCTTAAATCAACTATTTTAAATGGAAAAGTTAGTTTATTTGATGTACGTGTGTCATTTTTCATTTTGGTAGGATCCTACGATCCTTGTTACAATCCTATGTTTTACAATCTTGCAACTCCCTCTCGATCCTATGTAATTATTTTGAAAGGATCTTATGATCTTTGTTGCAATCTTATGTTTTACGGTCTGGCTATCCCCCTCCCGATCCTAAGAAAGATCTCAATCTTGACAACATTGCATATGACTGTAGCTGTATAGCATGATTTCATATGGTAATCTACATGCCAGCCACTACCCATACATTGTTGGTTGCTAGTTAATATTATTTGCTAATAATGGCTTATAAAGATTTTAACAGATTAATACTTACGAAATTAAATTGTTGTTTACAATAGTGTGTTATACATTATTGATTATCTATGCTTATATTAATTCGCGTATCAGGTTAGTCAGCTTGGAGCAGTTGCTCAAAAATATCAGGCATGTACACAAAATGCAGCAGCCAATCAATCTGTTCCAGAGTTACAAAATAATTGCAATCTGTGAGTCGATATTTCCATATATTTTATGTTCTTAATCTTATTTATGATCTGGAGTTTTTTTTCTTAATTATCTAATTGTGAAACTATTATGATAGCCAACACCACTGTTCTTTAAAACTCAAAGGTTTTGTTTGTTAATTTTTTTTTTTTTTTTGGATTATGGATTTGGC
>Ga0228710_1003361_pt1 | contig 25502 bp, 7 predicted proteins | sample MedpolnodulmetaG_FD_177995 | JGI IMG/M metagenome (GOLD analysis project Ga0228710, IMG submission 177995) | Root nodule microbial communities from Medicago polymorpha collected in Santa Monica, California, United States - pink nodules | ecosystem: Host-associated > Plants > Roots > Nodule...
TTCTACAACCTGAACATCATTTATCTATGAATTCTACGGACTTTCTACACTCTTAACAACCAATTCTACGTGTTCTTTCATCAAATCCGGTTTTAAACCCTAATTCTCAATTTTACATGAATAACAATAAAACTACATGCTAAATCCAATTTCAGAATTATACAACTTAAGATTAGAGAATATTAGTCCCACTCTTACCTTAGATTGGTGATTGCAAGACTCTACAGGTTCTCTCTTCTCTTGGTTCTCCTCTTTTCTCCCAAAAGCTTCTAAACCTAATTTGTGGCTATCTCTTAACTTTTATATCTCACACCCACAACATATTTTCCAACTAAATCCACGTATTTTCTAATTAAATCCAAACCAGCCCCTCAAATATATTTATTCTAAATATCCAACATATTCTACTAAAAAAAATATAATATAAAGCCACTTAATAAAATATTAAAACACCACAAGATGTCATAAATCAACATAAATCACATAAGTCATATAAAAGACTCTAAACTCAACCGAAAATAATTAAATAATAAATTGGGGCGTTACAGCATCACAAACAGATTTAACAGTACATAAACATGCAGTATCACAAATATCAACGTCATTTTCACACAGATTAACATTAATAAAGTGAGTTTAAACTGAGTTTAACATCAATAAATACTTCTCCCTCAGATGCCTTCTTGGCCACGTGCACATGTTACTTCCACAGCAGGCCAATCTTGTGTGGGCCACCGGGATAGTCAACCACCTTCTCCTTCTTCTTTCGCCTTCGTCGTGGCTCGGCATGTTCCATTTCCTCATCCATAGCCTAAAGCTCCTCCTCAAGCTCCTGCTCCTCCATATGCTACAACTCCACAACTCCACATCAGGCTGCTTTTGCTGCAAGTCCATATACTCTTGTTGCTCCTGCTAATGCTCGACATCAGCACAGCTTCCTTTGACATCACCCCGACGCCTCGGAACAACACCTTCCTCCTCTATCCGTTGAGTACGCTCACTCCTACGGGAAGCATGCCGTGCCTCCCTTACGCGCCGAGTAGAGGACGAACCTTTTGTAATATTAGGGTAATCAAATTAGGGTAATCAAGTAGAACAAAACAGAAGCAAAAAAAAAATCTAGGTTTGTCCAGATTTCAAAATCCAGACAGCAACAATCTAATCCGGAAAACGAAATCCGGATTGTACCCGACCAGAATTCCAAAAAAAAAAAAACCAAATTAATCATGCATGTGTACAGAAATCGAACTTACCTTCCATGATGTTTTGAATAAGGTTGAAATGCAGTTCTTTTGAGCAAGAAAATTCCAATTTTGAACAAGATTTGTGGTGTTCGGAATTTGGGATAATGTAGAGAGAGAATGGTGAAAGTGAAACGGTAAAACTGTAAAAATGGGGGGTGAAGTTCCTTTTATACTTCGCAGGTGTCCGAAAAACATAATCCGGAATGCATATAGATGTTTCTGTTTATATAATCCAAAAGATATGTTGGTAATTTGTGCAGGGCGCGCGAGAAGGCCATAAGGTGGGAAAAGTAAATCTTATATGTTTATCTTACCTTGTCAAAATAAAATAAAATCTCCAACGAAGTTATACACTACAGTACAGACAGACAGTAGTTACACACAGTCGATTTTGTGTTCTGTTTTTTGATTTGCGAAAATACACCTCAAATTGTAACAATTTCGTGTTGCATCCTACATGTTTGATAATATCTGTCTTAGATAACAACAAACCAGTTTCATCTTCTCATTTTATCTTGTCTTGTTTATTTTCATGGCAAAGTCCTTTGAATCTGTGCGTCAAGAATTATCACGAATTGCAAAATCTGCAGCAAAAATCCATAGACCAAAACAAACCCAACCCGTATCATTGAACCAGTTCATCGCTGCAAGAACCACCAAGAAACAACAAGACCGCACTGTTGTTAAGGTGGAATCGCCGCCGAAGAAGGTGGAGCCTGCGGAAACTCGAATAGCTCTTTCCAGGGTGGTCGCCGATTGCACTCATCGGTGGTTTCACGATACGCTTAAGGAGGCTAAACGTGGGGATCTTTCCAGTCAAGTTCTTGTTGGTCAAATGTATTGCTCTGGTTATGGTGTTCCTAGAAATCCTCAAAAGGTGCTTTTTTATGTTTAATTCAATAATATTTTCGATTAAACTTACACACACTAATGTGATATGATATAGGGTTTATTACTTGTTAGGATTGACTTATTTAAGCTTATCTACTGTTATGAGACATTTGGGATTGTTTCAGAGAACTTAGGAAAACAATTGCTTATGACATGTCTACAAGATGTTTTCAGCATATTTTAGTTGGCTCACTAGGATGTCTAATGGAAATAGCTTTTAGCAACAATTTGACTTTATGGCGTCGTTTGATCTATGTAGCCGACCCAACTTAGTGAGATAAGACTTGCTTGTTGTTGTACACAGAAATAGCTTGTACATAAGCACTTTTATGATAAACACGTGTGCTTTAAACCTTAATTATGTTGTTAATCCAAACATGACATATCAAAAGTACTTGTGTTATCAACAATTTGATTCCAATATTGTGTTATTCGTCATTCTTTTAGAAATGAAGCTGAGGTTAGATACAGTGCCAGGAGGATGGAAAATTTTCTTTTGCATCTTTCATTTATAACCCCTTTTATTATAATTGTTGAGTATGGTTCAAAGTTCAAACACAGACACAGAAGAGGGGCAAGGGTTAGGGGAGCGTTGCGAAGCTCCCTCCGCCCTTGCATCTGGGGTGCAGGGGCGATAGCCCCTACAGTATGGGTCAGGGGCATTGTTGTAATCTGGACCGTAGTATGATATATATGCCTTACAACACTGTAAACCCTAATTCACTCAAGTACTATTATATGGAACTATAGCTGCTCTATAGTTGCAGAGGTAAACACAATTTGACGAATTGCATAAGCAAAGGATTGTGTTCTATTGTTTGTGATTTGCTATTTCTTTAATCTTCTGTTACTAGTTTTTTGTTGTAATCCAAATTTTGGTCCGTATAATAGTTTACCTTCAATTACTTTTAGGGTTCTGAATCTTGTTCAGTTGGCAATCAAGACCCACAGCTGCACTTGCAGGCGGCAGCTATTATATGAATCTGTATCATTTATATGCTATTCCCTGCTCATGAACTTATTGGTTCCTGAATCATGACCATACTGTGTTACAAACTTTGTTTATAGGGACATGCTTGGATCAGTAGAGCATCAAGAAGTCGAAATTCAGTTTGGCAACTAAGCGAAAAACCTCCAGGTAAGCTGCTCTATCTTATGTTCAATTATTGAAATGTGGTTTTACTGTCCTGATTGTTTCTTATCTTGTTTATATACAGGTTATAGAGCAAGTGATTCGGATTCAAGTGAAATGGAGAACAAATCTACTCCTTAGTTTGCAAGTATGAGGGTAATTAATGGTTATACTTAATTAATGCTTTCTTATCTTTTAAATTATTAAGAGCTTGAATTTCAATTCTATATGATAAAGAATATGATAACTTGTTGCACCATTGATGGTTCTTATTTACTTTGGCATATAAAACATAAGTTGAATCTTGTTTTTTTTGTTTTGAAGGATAAGTTGAATGTTGTTAACCGGGCAATTGTTCCACTTAATTGGTGTCCATTCTTTAAATATAGCTGTTCATTTCCACAAAGATGATATAATATAATAATCGAAAACGTCAACCGTATGCCTTGTTGTATATTTGTTTCCTTTTTCTTAAAGCTTCAGATTGATGTGTATTTTATTATATGCTCTAAATAATGGTTACTCTCTATCTAGGACTATGTTAGTAACTCTTGTACCGATGCTTTCATCTATAATCCTCAATTCTTTGGAAGAACATATCAACAAATGCAATTTCAATACTGATTCTGAGTAGCTTATAGTGTATTTATGTAGCTGTAATAGCTGCCTGATACTAACTAGTAGTATGATTGGTATCTGGGTGTATTCAGTATGAGGATGATAAGCTACAGTTAGAAATATCACTATCAAGTGTCAGTCAGCTGGGCGCTGCACCTATTTTGGTTGTATTGAATCAATTAATGCTTACTAATAAGATAATAAGCATATAGTGTATTTGGTTGCTGCTGCAATTAGTATGAAAAGCTGCCTGATAATAACCAGGAGTATGATTAATATTTCAATGTATTCAGTATGATCATAAGCTTTAATCCGCATGCTCACTATTGTAAGTCCTTAAGGGAGGTCAAGCAACTGGGCGTTGGAATTTATTTGGAGTGTTTTATGTCTAAGTCAATTAATACGATCATATAATTTAAATGTTTGCTTTTATCTCTCATAAAACAGGTCGCTTTGTAAGTAAATCCTTTGGCTTGACGTATGATCCTTTATTTTGCAGTGACTTGTTAACAACCATGTACTCTTTAAGGTTTTAATATAGAGGACTGATTTTATATTTTTAATAATGCAGAGTACATCTCTTACACTGCTGCTCTCTGTTTATTCGTTTCAAATCGCAAGTATTTGTACATCAATGTACGTTTCTCGGCAAAAGTGATTGTAATCTTTGACGTGTTTCTTTTACAGAAGAGTATCCTTAACTCTCTTCATCGGGCGGTACTGCATTCATTAGACATCACTGCCTTGTTGAAGGAGAGGAAGTGTTTGAAATCCTTGTATGAGTTTGCTGCATTGTGCTGCATGTATGTTTGTTTATACAAGACAGCTATGTATTTTTTCAATTTGTTAAAATAAACCTATCTTTTGTAATTCTATATAAATGTAAGTAGCGGTGTTGCAATGGATAATTATTATTTCAAATGCTTAGATCAACTTTGTTTATCTATGAACTACATTTTAGACTCACCTCCCGGTCGAACTTCAGATTATCAGGACCCCTTTCCGCTTAAAACCAAAGGGTTACCACCAAAATAAAATATATCTGGCACTCTGATGCCTGATTCTTTTAGGAGGACAAACACATGGTCACTCAATCCTTCTAGGACCTAGGATCATAGAAGTAAAAAACACGTAATCTAAAATAAAACCGGTGCTTCCTAGTTCTAGAAAGACTCACGATTTTCTATTAATAGATTTAAAAAAGCCTCAACTTAAAAGATTATTTTACAAACTAAACTAAAATGGTATTATAGTGTAATTTGATTGGATGTGTAAAAGACAACGAAGCACAACATAGTTGGTAAGAGGTTTCACCTCATCCAAAAGGCCGTGAGTTTGTGTCTTGAAGGGAGGAAGTGGAGAACCCTATTGATCGCTTAAAAAAAATTGGATGTGTAAATGAAATTTATATCATCAATACATAGAAGTTAATTTCATAGATATACGACAACAAAATTTACCAAACTCACGGTTGTAGAAAAAGTTTTTTCTTGTACCATTTTTTTATTCACATTTCCACCGGATATGTAGATGAAAATTGATTTTTGGACATCAAAGTTTTCAGTTCGATTATTGTCTTTTCATTTTTCTGTATATTTCTTTAAAAATGTGTAAATTATAGACGGTATAAACAAGAATGATATATATATTATCATTTTGCGAATTGTCTGATTTGAAAGCAGTACAAAGATGATGATTACTTTATTAAAAGTTTTGTTATCTTTTTATTTTTTTTTGGTGAATCATTAAAAATTTCATTATCTTTGTTGCGCCTGTTTAAAGGCAAAACCTTCGTGCAGGGAACCTCAGAGTTGTAAGTGGAGGCCAGACACAACACACGCTTAACCGAACTTCCAATACTTTTAATTTTTTCTTCCTTAGGGAAAGTAAAAGCTTCCTTAATTCACGTTAAGAATCCAATTTCTGTCTTCTTCACCTTATCCTTTTATGTTTTATACATTATTGAATTATATATATTTTTTGTCCGTAGACAAAGTGACAAATACTATTTGAAACTTACATCAAATATAAAGTTCAAAATTTAAATTCGGATAAAGCTGTACAACTTAACAATATCGACATTATCAGTTGAAATAAATTTTACATATTTTATTGTAATAATATATCAATATTATAGAAGTTACTGTTACCTTTTGCTACATATTTTGACGCGGTTCCAAAAATCATTGAAGTCTTTTATTAATGTATAATATATAGTTTTATCTTTCTCTTTCTCTTCTTCTCATCTCTTAAAGGCTTAAAAATCATCATAGAGAATTAGAAATTTTACAATCAGAATGGCTAATGTAAGTGCTAACCATTGAACTTCTTTCTTTTGTTTTCAGCTATGTCATAATCTTATATGAGATGTTTTGTTCTTATATGTCATCATCAGGTGGTAGAAGTCAAAGTCGGTTTGCACTGTGACGACTGTATCAAGAAAATCCTCAAGGCCATAAAAAAAATTCAAGGTTCTTCATTTTCAATACATCCAAAAGAAAAAAAAAACATAGCTACTTTATTTTAAAAATTAAACTTTGATTGAAATGAAATCATGTGTATATTAGATGTAACAATAATTATTTACCTTAGTTGTTCTTATATAATATATAAGTCTTGTTGCAGATATTGAAACGTATAACGTGGACACAAAGATGAACAAGGTCATTGTTACGGGTAATGTAACAACAGAACAAGTTATTAGAGTCCTTCACAAAATTGGAAAGAATGCAACTCCCTTTGAAGATGCTGCTTAAACCCATAATTGAAATTTTAGTTTAGCTTCTCTAGTAGTATATTTAATTTTCCTGCTTAATTTTCTCAAATACATATTGTACTTTATATAATATATATGTTCATGGTAAGATTCAATAATAATCTATGAATAATTTGATTAGCTCTATCTACCTCTGTTATGTAATTCTTGAATTTCATATAGATAAATCATGACATTTATATATATATCTATATATATATAAATATATATATATATATATATATATATATATATATATATATATATATATAGATTAAAGGATTTAATTTCTATATAATGACAATATAATTATTTTTACACATGCAGTCAATCCACTTATATCTATTTAATCTTTAGATTAAATAGCTAATACAATTGTTATTGTGTAATTTATGAAGTCATAGATTTTTTTTGAAGTTATTAACATATAATCATCTGATTAAAATTTATATAATTTATTAATGTTATTTGTTTAGGTGGGAAAAATTAATACTATAAGTTGCTTTTTTTATTAATAAACATTGTTATTTTATAATATTATTATTTTAGTAAAATAATCTAACTACTAAAAACTCACTTTGAAGTGAATAAATAGAAAATTTGAAGTTCAAACTCCGATTCATGCATACTACTTTGTAAACAAGTATCCAAGACAATTGATCATCCTACAAACAAGGTTACACTTACACCTCATTTTATATAAACAAACATTAACCATGATAAGTATCAAGGCAATGCTATAGTAATTCAATTTACACAATTTAGTGAATTTTCTAAAAGGTCTCTATTATTTCTATCCTCTGAATCAAACTTATACAAAAATAGACTATCCCTTACTTTGCAAGAGAGTGAGAGGCTCCTATAACAACAATTAACAACTACCTTGAAGGTGAACCATCAAATATTATGTTATATCCAAAACATAAGGTTAGCCTCTTATTCCTTAATCTAGTTTTGTAGTTGTAGTTTAGAGCACGTTATTCTTCCTCTTTCCTCTTTCTTCATTCTTTTCTCCTAAGGGAAAAATACTATGAACAATAAAGAGAAGAAATAAGTTTCATTTTTACAACCTTCACATTATATTCATATAATAAAAAACATGCAAGTTGGAATTGTAAATTCTACAGTATTATGCCAAAATCCTCATGTTATTAATCACAGGAGTGTGTGGATGTTAGGCAACCCACTTACTTCCCCCACTTCTCTTCTCTTTCTGCAGATCTCTGTCATTACTATAGTCACACAATTCTTGGATGCTTGTCTCAGGCCACTAGGTCAAACCTCCCTTGTATCTCATATTCTTGTAAGCTTTTTTCTAACCTATACATATTTTACAAAGTTCAATGATCATCGTAATATTACTATTACCTATGAAACCCTAACATATATACGGACACAATACTGATAATAATTTGAGAAAATAAAGTATTTGAATGTAGCCAAATGTGTTGGTGTCGGACACTAGACACACAATCAATGTGAAGTATCGGTGCTACATAGAATGTTACACCTTATTTTTTATAATGTTCTATGGTAACAGGGAGGAGTGGTATTTGGTCCATCAGTTTTGGGGAACGAACGGATGCTGACAAATATCTTATTCCCTATGAAAGGTGCTCTAATACTTCAAACAATGGCAACTTTCTGCCTCAATTTCTTCTACTTCATATGTTGTGTAAAGATGGACACTGCAACAGTGCTGAAGACAGAAAAAAAAGCCATCACAATTGGTATTTCTGTATTCTCATTTTCATTAGGAATCCCTCTTGGATTAGCCTTTGCAATGAAAAAATATGTTTCCATGGACAAAACCCTCTCGGACGCTCTCCCAATGATAGCTATGTCGCAAAGCATGACTGTATTCATCAGCATATCAGTCCTTCTATCAGAGCTTAAAATCCTAAACACCGATGTAGGCCGTCTAACGCTATCATCGGCGTTGTTTGCTGATGTTGTTAGCCTCACTATGACAGTATTTATGTTTGCAGCATTGCAGAGTAAAAGTAGTAATGGCAGTCCGCTGACACTACTTTGGATCATTCTATCCATAGCTGCACTCTTGGTTATTATCATATATGTAATGAGACCGGCTATACTTTGGTTCATAGGCCGATTAAATGGAAGGCCTATTGATGAAAATTTCGTTATTTGTATCCTTCTATGTGTTATGTTTACTGCATTCATTAGCGAATTCATTGGACAACATTTTGCAATGGGACCGATAATTTTAGGTCTCGTTGTTCCTGAAGGGCCGCCTTTAGGAACAACTTTGATATCGAAGATGGAGACGATTTCTTGTGCTTTTCTGTATCCAATCTACCTTGCTGTCAGTGGATTGCAGACTGATGTATTCAAAATCGACATTCGGTCAACTTGGATTGTGACTGTCATAGTTCTTGTCGGTTTCACGGTGAAGATTGGTGCTGTTATGTTGCCAGGTTATTTTTACAAATTTCCAATGAAAGATTGTTTTGTGATTGGGCTTCTTCTCAACGGAAGAGGTATAGCTGAGCTCAGCATGTTCAATATATGGAAGGAAGGCAAGGTAAATTTATATTTCATTCTAGTAATTTCAAGTCCAATCCAATATATCAAAACATCATAGATAAGACATTAGCAACATATTTACCTACTAATGGATTAAATTTAATTTTCATCCTATAAAATTGGTAAAATTTGATTTTGAAACCACGAAAGTTTTGTTTGGTTTTAGTTCTTAAAAAATACAAAGCTGTATGCTTTTAGTCCTGATAGGAGAAAGACGAATGACTAAAACACACAATTTTCGTTAAATAAAAGAACTAAAAAGGATTTGGATTGTGTGCAAACACAATGATTGCACGCTGTCAACCACATCGGTGGCCGTTCGATCAAGATAAGACAATCCAGCTTTTAAAGTCGTATATTAGATTTAAAATAAAATAAAATCTGCATTGGAGTATGGATTGTTTTATCTTGATCAAACGGCCACCGATGTGGCTATTTGCGTGCAGTCATGAAATTCAGTCTGCACACAATCCAAGTTCAACTAAAAAGTGAAAAACATATGTAACCCTTGATTGATTAATCGACTGAGTGACTAACATGATGCATAAAAATCTCTTTTTATATGGCAGCTACTATCAGAACAAGAGTTCTCTTTGATGGTGATGTCCCTTCTAGTGATAAATGCTATCATAGCACCACTGATAAAACTCTTATTTGATCCTTCATCCCAATATCATTCAGGAAAAAGATGTTCAATACAACATACCAAGCGGGATTCTGAGCTCCGAATCATGGTATGCATTTACAAGGATGAAAACATCCCAACAATGCTCAACATCATAGAAGCATCATGTGCAAGCAAAGAGAGCAATGTTTCAGTTATAGCACTTATCCTTGTAGAGCTTCTCGGAAGGTCAAGGCCTATTCTCGTCGCTCACCAAGAGCATGACACGCTTCGGTTAACCAAATGTGGTTCAACTGAACTCGACAATGCATTGAAGCAATATGTACAGCTCAATGAAGGGTGTGCATATGCTCAATCATTCACATCAATATCTGACTTTGACACAATCAATGACGATGTTTGTCGAATATCGCTAGACAGAAGAGCCAACATTATGATCATGCCATTTCATAAAAGGTGGGAAATAGATGGAACAGTTGAGATAAACAATAGAGCAATCCAAAGAGTAAACATTAAAGTCCTCGAAAGAGCTCCTTGTTCGGTTGGAATCCTCATCGACCGAGGCATCTTAAGTGGTTCTCCATCACTTTTAATATCCAAAGCAACATACTATGTTGCAGTTCTCTTCATTGGAGGTGCAGATGATGCTGAGGCACTAGCCTATGCAAGTAGAATGGCTAGACATGAATGTGTGAATGTATCCGTGGTTAGATTCCTCACATTCGGAGAAGAAAATTCAAAAGAAAGAAAACATGACAGTGATCTAGTAGATGAATATAGATATTACAATGCTGGAAATATAAGGTTTGAGATAACTGAAGAAGTTGTGAAAGATGGAATAGAATTTTCTTCTAGTATAAGAAGAATGATAGATTATTTTGATTTAGTTATGGTTGGGAGGGGACATCCTCAATCTGTTTTGTTACATGGACATGATCAATGGAGTGAGTGTCCTGAGTTAGGTGTGATTGGTGATATGTTGGCTTCAACAGATTTTGTGACAAAGGCATCTGTGTTGGTGGTGCAACAACAGAGAATGGCAGGGAGAATGGCTAAACATAATGTTAATACATTGCCAAATCAAAGGGATCAACTTGTACATGATGTTCCAATGGATGAACCACCTAGAGCTTCTTGTACTATTTCAGTGGATAAATATGACAATGTAGGTAGATAGATAGATCTCTTTTATTAGTGGAAATTTTGCTCTTTTTTAATTCACTCTATTATATTGAATTTCCATTGTCAATACATGAGTTATACAAAATATGGATTTTCATTTGAAAAATAGGTTAAAACTCACATTTATAACCATCGACTAATATCTTGAGTTCAAATCTTTTTCATAAAAAAAAGTTTATTAGAGTTTTACCTACCAAAAAATGTTGTCTACACCTATACATACACCCTCTTGACACCTTGAGAGGGAAAAATATAAAGAGTGGTGTGATAGATTGATGATATAATTTACAAGAAGAGAAAGACAGAAAACGAGATGTTGAAGATGAACACTTGTGTGGTCACAACCCTAAATATAATTCATTTGGGTACACTCACACAAATTAAAAAAGATACAATAGAAAATAACTTAAGGGACCATTTTGAATTTCTCTTGAGCAAATTGATTCAGCAAAAAAGACCGGGGATCATTTAAGGTATTTTTCTCTTTTTTATTCTTCTAATTTTTTAAAGCTCTACTTTTACACGAAATTTTTAAAAAAAAAAAATTTCTACATGAGAATAAGAATTATAAATTAACTAAAGTATTTTATAAAATGTCACTACGGAATAAAATAACTTCAAAAGAATGTCACATTGAGTATAATTTCCATTGTTCATTGTCCATTGTTAATTGATTATTCAAGGGACTAGGTAGCTTTTCTGAGCACTTCATTTCCATTATTAATTGATTGCTCAAGGGACTTTGTAGCATGTTGGAGTACTTTCTTTCCAATTGTTAATTGATTATTCAAGGTACTGAATAGCTTGTCGGAGCACTTTCCATTGCCAATTAATTGATTATTATTCAAAGGACCGAGTAACTTGTTTGAGTACTTTACTTAACATAAGCTAAAAGCTATAAGAATCAAAACTTGAAGCCAAAGTAAGAATGTGATGGCGTGTAATAGCCGCTATATGTGTCAATCAGTTTTCTTAACATATAATAACTAGAAACTTTAAGGGTATATATGCCTTGTTGTCTTCACCCTAATAAATGAGTGGTACCACTTTTATTTTACTTATAATAGGCTTATAGCCACATTCATTCCTCTCATATTTTGCAAATCATTTTTGTTATCAATTCAACCAAGCATGTCATCATCTTCCAAAAGTCTGAAAATTGGCATAGTTGGGTTTGGCACGTTTGGCCAATTTTTGGCAAATACAATGATTAAACAAGGCCATACTCTAACTGCAACTAGTAGAACAGATTACTCTCAACTTTGTCACCAAATAGGCATTCATTTCTTCAGGTAAAAACTCAAAACCAAACTTGAATATCATACATAAATAAAACAAAGATAGCCCATTTCATAATGCATGCATATGTCAAACTCTGCAGGGATATCACAGCATTCCTTGAAGCTGATATGGATGTCATACTGTTATGCACATCTATTTCATCGCTATCCGAGGTTGTCGGGTCGATGCCACTCGCTTGTCTGAAGCGACCAACGCTTTTTGTTGATGTTCTTTCAGTCAAAGAGCACCCAAAGAACCTTCTATTAAAAGTATGCAGTTACATCAATGATCTACCATAGTGATAGCACTTTTGTTTACTTGTTTCATTCAGATAATTGATGTAGTTTCTGTTTCGGTGTTTCCTATGTGACTTTCATGTTTAAGGTGTTACCTGAGGAGTCAGACATACTCTGCACGCACCCAATGTTTGGACCAGTAAGTGGGAAAAACAGTTGGCAAAATCTGACTTTCATGTTTGATAAAGTTCGAATAAAGGATGAAGTTACATGCTCCAAATTTCTCCAAATTTTTGCAAGTGAGGTAAGTTAACACTTTAGAAGCAAATATAGTAATTATGCTTATCTTGTTGCTTTTACATTAGACTAACTAATTATGCTTATCTTGTTGAATAAAGAAACAAAGTGGGCAGTAGCTAAGAAATTAACTTTAGATGTTAAGTTTGCATATTTATATTATCACTTTAAGGAAAATGCTAACAATTATTATTAACAAGTGTTTTCACTTTTAGATTCTTAACAAGGGCACTTATTCGTAAGACCCTTACTTTAATTAGTTATGCTCTTAGAATTATTGAATCAGGAAATGATAAAACAAAATGAGCTAAGGACCACAAGTTCTAAGGTAGATCTATTTCAAAATGTTGTGTTATGTAGGGTTGCAAGATGGTAGAAATGTCATGTGAGGAACATGACAAAGCAGCTGCAAAGAGTCAATTTATCACACACACAATAGGAAGGTATGCAGCTTCCTACCTATCTTTCACCAACCAGAGACAGACAAGCACCTATATTTACGGTTACTGACTGTAACTTTTGGTGTCTTCTTTACCAGGACATTGGCAGAAATGGATATTAAATCCACCCCTATTGACACCAAGGGCTTTCAAACACTTGTTGAGTTGGTAAACAGTTTTTAACATGTTTTTCTTTTAAACATTTCCCTATTTCCTCCTAAAACATTCTCTTTTCTGCTCTAACCAAATGGATATAGCATATGATATAACATTTAAAAAATTAATTGCAGAAAAAACCTGTCATGGGATGTAGTTTTGATCTGTATAGTGGATTATTCGTGTACAACAGATTCGCCAGACAAGAGGTATGGAACTACCGGTGAAATTCTTATTTCCAAAAATATGTTACAGTAAAACAAAAATAATTTTTTGAAGCTTTAAACCAAGTAACTCAAGACAGACTCATGAATTACAAAAAATATGCAGCTGGAAAACCTTGAACATGCCCTACACAAAGTCAAAGAGATGCTTGTCCAAAGGATTGATGAAGGACAGAACCCAGAAAGAGCTGAGAGTTGATGGTGATACACAACGTTTTATGTGGAAGACATATGGACGAACTATTTATTTCAAATTTCCTCTTGTAACCCCTGCCATATGTTCAATAAAGATTATCTGATATTCTCTTTCACTGCATATAGAGTAATTTCAGAAAGTAAAAAAAAAGCCTATAAGTAAAACCATTAGACTCAAAATGGTTTCACTTAACTGGATTCATGATTTCAAGCCAAATTTCAACTACTTCATCTATTACCCAATAATAGACCAGAACACTACCCGTGTTACCCTTAGAATGGATCCTGTCATGCCAGACTTTACATGATAATGTCATGTGGAAACTTTATGTCTATCTCTTTCTCATTAATATTCACTAGTTTTGACATGACCCAGCTCTCTTAATATCTCTAAAGAAAATAATAAACAAAAAAAAAATCAATGCAACAAGATCATACGAAATTATAGATACCCACTCCTATGATCCTCTAAGATTTTCAGAGTAATCCTATACAAAGATGTGCAAACGAGAAATTCCATATCAGGAAGTCCAATACACGTGCTTCTGAATTTTTTTCCTCCCAGTTTAAAAAAGGTGTCCCAAGAGATATCCCTTAAACTGAGAATGATTATTGACTTATTCTGGTTTCCATTTGTAACCAAGGGTCCATCAGTTAAAGAAACAAAAGTATAAAGTATTAATATAAAAAATATTTATTAGGTTGAAAATAAATACTGGTTATATTACATTGATGAATTTGGGATGTGGGAATATATATAAAAAAGTATAAGTATACAACTAAGCTATGGAAGGAATTGTATTGTTATGAAGAAAAAAACCTATTCCTTTGTGCCTATTTACCAGCTCCTCAAGAACAAAAAATATACAAATTACAACAAAAATGTCGCAAGGGGTATTTCACCTCATTCACTTTTAATCTCGTCGATGTTGGCTTCTTCTGCTTCGTTGCATAAGATTGCAGCTTGATTTGGAGAATCTGATGAAGGTGGCTCAGGTGACTCGGTCTCTCTAACTTGCAGTCCGGTAGAGTTGCATAAGATTGCAGCTTGATTTGGAGAATCTGATGTAGGTGGCTCAGGTGACTCGGTCTTTCTAACTTGCAGTCCGGTAGAGCGTGCAAGGTCAATCCATTGCTGCAGGAATTTACCAAAAAATTAGATTTGAAAAACCCTAGTCAAATTTAGAAACTATACGCAGATGAATGATTAACATCAATCCAAATTATGATATCTTGGTTTCAAAATAATTCTCTCTTTCAAGGATTTAGTTTGTTTCAAATTACTTATCAAACTTGCAGGACATTAGTTACTTTTCCCTTCAACTTTATTGTTGTAATTGACTTTCCTTTAATTGAAGGGGAATAGATGCTCTAAGTTAAAAGGAATAGATGCTCTATGTTAAAATTTAACATGGCCTTTAATGAGAAATTTGTGTATGAAAGGAGATAGTATTGGTGAAATACGAGCGTAAGAGTCCATATTTCCCTGAAGTTGGGAATATTTAATAACTTCTTAAGCTTTTTACAAAACCTTGAAAAATTAATAGTAGCAGATTGTACCGTGATCTGACAAATTTGACTGTGTACCTCTAAATCACGTTTTAAGGATTCAAAATTATAAATTACATTAAATAACATTTCTTTGAAATTGTGAATATTGAATAACATAGTCCATGTATTAAACTTTAAATAACCTATGTTGAAACCGAAGATAAATGCCAACCTGGCCATTAAGGCAGTTGTATTGTTAAAGTCAAGGATTCAAAAATGGAAATACCAAGCGAAAAAATAATCTTCACTCCCCAATGTATAATTTGTTGTACTTTACATTGAATACTTTTTAGTTGTTTATTCCGTAACAAGTTCTCTTAGGACACTCTTAGACAAGGCCCTTCCAATATTAAGATCACATACTACAAGACAATCAGAAGTGAATTTCCCCTCTTTCTATCACAAAACTAAACTTATATGATTCACTGTCTTGCAAAAATATACATTCAGACACAATTACCATTCCACCATACACATTTTCATATGAACACTTGATTGTGAAATTGGAAGCTTCGCTAACAATTGGAAATAAAAAAAATATACTTGATATCTGAGAATTATAGGGTTCAAACACAATCGGCTTATTTAAGATGAGGTGATGAACACTTAGAATTTTGAAAATGATCAAATGCATATACAAGATAAAATAAGAAAGTGTATCTTACCTGCGTTCCCCAGTAAGAATTGATTGTCCGTGATACAAAAGATAGCATATTTACAAGAAATGTTTGGGAAGCAAACTGATCAGAAATCCGATGCTCCACTACCCCAGCAATTATCTGCATAACAAAAATATTGTAACTTCAGTATTAATACAGATGGCTAGTTGCAGACCTGAATTGGAATTATCGGATGCAAATTTACAGTACAAGATTATCACATCACTGACAGTATAGCTATACAACATTTGCAATTTTCAGAAAGAAAACATCCTCAAATAATTACACAGGTGACAGAGTGCAGATGAAGAAGTAGAAAGGAGAAGAAAATTAAACAAGATATTTTTTTCACAATGCTTTTTTAACAGTATCTAGTGAGCCCTGAAGGATCGTAAGTTGCAAGGTGATAGTAAAGCAAACTATATTACAGTACAATATTTCTAGTTGTAGAAATACTAACAAGTCTTGTTCAAAAAAAGAAATACTAACAAGTAGCAACACATTCTCTACAACTTTCTTTCCAAGACACTCTATTATTGGGTGAAATTCATTTTAGTCTCACCACTTTGTAAATGAGTCTCACAAATAAGGAATGAAGCCCTCATAATTTAATGAGACCCACATTAAATTCAGCAATAATAGTGTATGTTAAAAAGAGTGTGTTAGAGAGAGTGTTACTAGCATTTTTCTTTTCAATTATTGGTGAGTCATAAAATCACACCACAACTAGTTTTTAAAGATACAGGTAATCAAGTCCTGCTTTCAAATGTCAACATACTCAAATTTCCAAATTGCAAACTTTGTCCTGGGTCAATAATCATATACTGGAAAAACTCAAGAAACTATAGCAACTCTTGCAACATAATGTTGTAAACCACGAACTAGATCATGCCGATGCCATTTCCTACAGAAACTGGGTCCAATCTTCTTTTTAAGTCTTTTATTACAACTAACAAATTCAGTGCAAGAAACAAGTTCTCTAAATACCTGATAACGGAGATTTGCAGATATTCCAAGAAAAAGTGCATAAACAACTGCTGTTTTGAGTATTGGTGACCTTGCAATCTGTTTGTTAGTGATGATTGCTGGATTAAGAAACTTACGAACTGCAAACAGAGAATTTGATGAAGCAACAGCTCCAATACTTGAAATAAATCCAACGCCAGCGAGTTTTAGACCACCAAATACAACTGATGCAATTCGATGATTGAGATTCCAATTTGTCCCCACTGGGTTCTTTTGAAATGCATTGTCAGGGATGGAGCCAAGAAGTCCTATTAGAGAACTAATGTTATCAGGCGCAATTGTCTCATCAGCATAGGAAAGGAATGATAAAGTTGGTGCAGGAAGCCACACTGTAAAGAAATCAACAACTGATCCTCTGACAGTGTCCGTAATAACATAGTCAAGCTCTTGAAAGAAGTTTTCTTTCCGCTTCTGATACTGTGCTAATAATGTAGTTGTTACTGATATTCCTTCTTCTATTGCTAGTCTCTGCAAGAACTTGGGATCTGCCAACAATCTTTCCCTGAAACCCTGTATCAAGAAGAACCAGACCGAGAGTTATGAAATAATCTCATGATTATAAGTTAAGAGTTTTATTTTCAAAAAATACAAATTTACCTGGAAACGGTGAGTGAGTTCTGAAAGCAGAGGATATTTCTCTAGATCAAAGAAGTTCTGCAATACCTCCGGTGATACTAAACCAAGATCAATTCCCTTTTGAAGATCCTGAAGCCAAAAGGAATTATAATCATGTTCACAACCAATAATAGCAGACACCATTCTGTCTAAAGGATGGTTACATTAAAGGGTAAGTAGGTGCATATGGGAAAGAAAAAAAAAATTCTAAAAAAACCCAACTAGCTAATCATCAGACGTTCAACCAATTTAAACTAGTTATCACTGCCGATGCCTCGATTATATCCCCCTAAACACTTGGAATCAATAGATGTAAACTATATTATAGAATAGAGTTACTTTAATTTTAGAGAATTTTAAAAAAAAATGATATTTCATTATCACAAGTTACCCATCTCAAAAGTTTAAAGTCCAAGTCCTTAGATCATATATTGTTGTGCAAAAAACTCATTTCCAACATTTAAGGAAAAGAAAAGTAGAAAAGAAAAAAGTACAATGAGACGTTCAATATTCAAGTACAAATTTTCACGACAGACGGTTGGGATGCATATTCCACGTCAATTAACATTTCACCAAACAGAAATATCAAGTAAAAGGAAAAATGATGATGAAACAACAAAGTTATATTGCCTACAGAAAAAATAATTCATAAAAGGCACTGATACAAGATACATGGTAACATGTAAAATCTCTCAATTTTGTATCACCAAAATGGGCAATGAGAGCACATAAAGGGCTTAAATTTGGAAGGGGGAATCAACAGAGTAACAGTTAAGCTAATAAGTGAATGAAATGGCTAACTAACCTGTGGGAGGGCATCCCGTCTCTGCCCGGCAGCATTCATAACCCGAGCAATCTCAACCCGGTCAAAGCAATTTCTGCTACAGGGTCTGGCGGCAGAATACCACAAAAAATCAGCAACGGGAACTTCTCCCTCACTGCGAATGAACTGTCTTTCTGGGTCAAGTAATATAACTACTTGATTTTTCTTTTGTAATTTTCTTGAAATTCTTGCGGGCACTCCAGTTCCTCTAGCTCCATATGTGACATGGCTTGCACCAGTCACAACTATCAACATACCGGTAGCCCCTGCATCAAGCATATTTTGTAATATGATCTGGGACATAGTATACTCGTCAACTACTCTAGCCTGTGCAGATAGATACGAGCTTGGGCCAAAAGGAAACGACAGATTTGGAGTACTGTCAGCTGAATATCTACGCGACATAGAAGAAAAGCCTGATATGAAGCCTGAACCGGCTGGAGGTGCATATAATTTACGTTCAGCCTTTGTTAGCCCACTAATTCCTTCTGCTTGGACAGTCCTTAAGATCTGTTGATGAGAAAATTGCCAAATTTCAAAGTTCATCTTTATGTGACTTAACCTAGGTATACAAGAATCAAGCTTGATCCTCCTCAGTGGAGTTGGTTACAACTTACATGGATCTACTCAAACCATACAACTCTATCAAAAACTCAAAATTCAAAACATTGAATGCAAGGTCTATTTAATGCTCCTAAATTTTCTCTTGCCATCGTGCACCCTTTCAACATATTTTCTGATCTTCTCATATCATGATATTTACCATACTGCCTAAGGCAAGTTTCCAAAATCAAGTTGACCCTTTTGTTTAATTTGGGAACCTTGAATTTTATGAATTCATATCCAATTTGGGAAAGCGAGGTTTATCTTTCATAGATAAGGTTTTTCTTGTTAGTGTCATAATGCAATTAAAATTTTAAAACCCTTGTGGTCTATTATTTAATCTTTATGGTGCCAACTGCCACGTGCTTACCATTTGAATCTATGGTAAGTCAATTGGCATAGCATCGAGTGTCACGTTCAGTGATATTGTTAAACTATTACTCCTAATTAACCCACCACCAGAAAATTTCAGAAGACAATGAACATGTTAAAGATCTACATTAGTTTGAATGAAAATTTGAACATACCTTCAATGGAGTACCACAAGCAACAAGATGGATTCCGTTTTCGCGACAGTAATTAAGAATAGGTTCATATTCCTGCCACCGTTCAGGCGGCCAATGCGTTGTATAAGACTTCAAGGTTTCTCCATCCATCCTGCCATGACAGTCAAGTTTAAGAATTGTGAGAAACAATCTAGCAATGACAAAAATACACATGCACTCATCATGATAATTAATTATGCATATATATTTTTTTTATAGCAAAAGATAAAAAAATAAAGTTAAACTGGTTTGGTATAAGCTATAAGGTGTATTGATAAGATAAATTAAAATGCATACTTTTTATCCATATACTGATTAAGTGGTTCCTGAAGATCAGAAGGAAAAGCTTCAATAGCCAATGATAAACGCTTATCAACATCAACACAACGCTTATGCAAATTCTTGACAATCTCAAGCTCCAAATCCTTATCATCTCGAACCGGAACTTGTTCAGCTTCCCCTAAATAAACAACTCTAGCATTCATCAACTTCTCCCACACTTTCCCTTTCTCTTTCCCTATAGCCAACGGTTCACCTATCGCCGTCGCATCGTATATCCTCGACGTTATCACTTCCTCCTCTATCTTCTTCACATCCTCCGGTTTCACAACCGTCGCTTCAACCGGCGCCGCATTCTCCTTTATCTTCTCCTCCTCCGCCGCCCTTGTCGTCGCCGCAGAGAGAAGAAAGGAAGCTCCGGCGGCTAGAAACGGCGCCATCAACACTCCTCGCCGGTTGCTTCGTGCTGGAGAACATTCTATTCGGTCAACGCCGTTGTTTCCGTCGTGGTGTTCGGTTTTGTTAGCTGCGGTGATGGAGAGGTTGACACGGCGGCGTTTGGCGGTGCGGAATTGTCGGAGTTTTTGGTTCGGCGGTGGAAGATGAGTTTTGGAAGGTGCGGCACGTGAGACAGTTACCCGGTGAAAGTAAGTCACGTGCGGCGGGCCTGTGGCGAAAGAAGCCTGAGTATTGGGCTTCATTTTTTTCTTCAACGGGGCTTTGTCATGAAACTTTGTTATTATCTCTTTTCTTCATTTTATTTTTATTTTATGATAAAAAGTGCATCCCATGTTTATGTGTTTTCATGGCCACAATGAATTGAGATGACGTAGATGATTTAGTACCTTTGTCACGTAAATTTGAGAAAGCCACATATTTGGAATTTTACTTGTGGATCATGTTGATATGGGTGAGGGGTGCCAAGTGGGAATTAGGCATTGCCGTATATTCCATTGTTTTGAAGTTTGCTACGAGATAAATATGATCTGAGTCAGATGTCACTCGGGTTTGATGATTGACACGGCTGCATGAGTAGGAAGTCGGCAATTTCGGACACACACAATCATAACATTTGTGTCCGTTAGATTGTAATCGGAAGGTCCATATTTTAATATCGATATTTTCTATTTTTAAAAAATAAAAATCCATATTAAAACCCGAATTTTCCAACCACAATGCAAGGGTAATTACAAATTTTGGTGACCGTGGGAATGCAGAAAATTGTTGACTACGTATTTGAAGCTGCCTCCCATGCTCGACCGGGTTGGATTATATTAGTTAAATGCGTTTTTCATATTAGTATTTTTTAGGCTTAATTACACTTTTGGTCCTCGCATTTTGACCGGCTCACGAAAATGGTCATGCCTCTTTCAAATCGAACAAAATCGTCCTTAAACTATATGTTTTTTTGCAGTTTTAGTCCTACCTCTTATTTTCAACTCCAGAAACGCAGAGAAATGGAAGGTATAGACCTACCCCCTATGCTCAACCATGAAATAAACAAGGAATAAAGCATGTGGGTACAAGGAATCCACTTTATTCAACACACTAAGCAAAAAAAAAACCCTAATTTCTAAGATATGTTTCAAATTAGGGTTTTTTTGTTAGTGTGCTGAATAGAGTAGATTCCTTGTACCCATATGTTTTATTCCTTGTTTATTTCATGGTTGAGCATAGGGTAGGTTTAAAACTGCCTAAAAATGTCATTTCTCTGCGTTTTTAGAGTTGAAAAATAGGAGGTAGGACTAAAACTGCAAAAACCATGATAGTTTAGGACGGTTTTGTTCGATTTAAAAGAGGCAGGACTATTTTCGTGAACTGGTCAAAATGCGAGGACCAAAGTGTAATTAAGCCTATTATTTATATATATATATATATATATATATATATATATATATATATATTTTAAAAACATGGGGATTTTGCTCTTCTAAAAGTGAGAAAATCATTGATGATATGTATGTTCATATAATATATTATCAACCATTGATTTATTTATCACCTCATACACTAGTAGCATTGCATTGTCCAACTAATGAATTTTTACTAACATTCAGGATTACTTTTGATTGTTTTATTTACCTTGCAAGAGAAATGATATTTGTACAACTATTTCTTGACAACTTTTGTGACAACTTCTCTTTCATACTCACATTATGTTTTTACTTTCTCTCTCTATTTTTACTTTCTCTCTCTACTACTTTGATTTAGGTGTCAATACTTTTTTTCTTTGTAATCATTAAAATAGTTGTTCAAATAACATTACTTCAATGCAAAAGCTCCTTTAGAACATAATTATCGGGCATTGGGGGCAACCGTTGTCAGCACCACATATCCAAGAATAGCTATGGTGCTATTCTCCGTTCTTTCTTTTTTTTAACAATACTTTATAAGTTAAGGTAATTAAAAAATAATTTGAAAAGTTTGTAATAATAAATTTAGAGTATAGTGTGAAATTAGTGAATTTTAGAGTTTGGGATGAGTGATATGAGTATTTAAAAAATGTGAAGTAATATAATACATTAGATGGGCCTTTGAAAGGGGGTTCTAGAAATGACATTCATTTCTTAATTACCAGGGTCTTTGGAAAGGGATTCTAGAAATGTCGCGATCTTCTATCATAATACCTGGTTTGTTTACCAGTGCCTTGACCATTTTTGGATTTTCGGAATTTGGGACATGATTTTAAAGCCTCGTAGAAGTAAGGTTGCCCTCTCCTTTGCATAACTTCATCAAAATTAACGTTGATGGCAGCTCCTTAAATAATGGACTGCCTAATTTTTGAGGAATTATGTGTAGTAAGTAACCTTGGAGAATGGTTGCTTGGTTTCTGGAGTTTTACTGGTACCACAACTTGCTTATTAGCTGAGTTTTATGCAACTCTGGTATAATATTGGCCAAGTCTTTTGGCTACCCTCAAATCCGTATTGAAACGGATTCCATTGCAACCCTTGATTGATATGAACATGAATTCTTTAAACATGTGGAATGAAACCTAAAAAAAATGGGACCATGACTAACAAATAACAATGCTAACTTGATGGGTTGCTTAATAGAAATAAATGAGGGGATGACGGGAGATTGCATAACCAACAGGATCTGAAAACCATATACAACACAAAACAGTAAGCTTATGAAAATAAACTAAAGACCACTTACGGGAGACTGCTTAATTGTTGGTTATTAATTTCCGCATATCTTTCACACTGTTACGCATGTTAATTAATTTATAAGAGGGCAACAGTATGAACAGTACACAAAGATTCCACAATCTCTTTTCATGTAGATGCTAGTATGATAATTGGTTTTTCACTTCCTCATGGTTCATTCAGCCTTAAAACAAGATTAACTCTCATAATCTGCCCTTGCATTTTGAAATATGACTGGCAGATTGTGTAGCTATTCTGGTCATGAAGATATTAGAGATTAATGTAAAGACAACATTTGCATATATTATAGCAATGCAGAGTGTGTTTAGTCTGTTCCAAGTATCTCAAAATAAGTTCTACACCTTTTTTTAGAGAAAAATAAATAAAGCAATTAAGCAATCAAACTCCAGGTACCAGGAACGGTTCATAGTGTCCAAAGCCTTTGTTTTGCATATATCGGATACATAACAAGGTGATGCTGGAATTAGCTAATCGAATACAATCTGAGCAACAGGTATACAATTATGAAGTACGATCTTCTACAAACGGACCCCTTCACCCAATACGAAAGCACAAACAATTATTTCTCAATCTATTTAAAACATACCAAAATATGCTAATAGCCCCCGGATAAGAAAATGCCTCATGATTATATCTTAATGCTGGATCACTTAATGTCATGGAATGATGGCAAGACGGCAATAATGGGATCTCCATAACCAACAGGATCTGAAAACCATATACAACACAAAACAGTAAGCTTATGAAAATAAGCTAAAGACCACTTATGGTCATATAATAAGCTATTGTCATTAACTTTTCTAAGCATTTATGTGTGTTGATGTCATAAGTTAAACTTAAATAAGTTTTTCAAAGCCATGTGAACAATAGTTAGAAAACCCATGTGAACTAAAATATATTGTTAGTTTTTCTACTTGCCATATATTGTTAAATAAAATGAACTAAATTAGTTTATCATGAATATCCCATGATTTCCCATCATTTAGAAAATAAACACAAAAAAGCATGCAAGATACATTTTCACTGGTACGGAAATGAAAGATTATCTTTGATGTGAGAGGGTGCGATATCCCCTTTGTTTGGTATGACAAATAACAATATTTCATACAGTGCACGGAATTTGTGAGCGCACGGATCCTAGATTCTTACATGTCCAGCATGCCAATGTTTTAATATATGAACAGCATACTAAACATGAAAAATTATGGAGCCAAGATACTAGAATATCATACACATGTCTGGGTAAATGCTGGAGGACTAAACGACCCCCAACATATTTGCCGTTAAAAAGAGGTCATGGATGTACATGTACTGTATTTGGTACTGCATGAAGTCATCTGCTTTGCTTTTTCCATGTAATTAGGGTTTGCAATCATTAAAATAGAGATTACTTGAGGAACTTCTATGTCACTTTTGCTATATTTTTAATACTCGAGCGCCGAGCCACACAACTGCTTTCACTATTTCAAAATTTGGCCGAACAATACTATTATACCCTTATTTTCCCAGAAAACCATGAATTACTTGATTAACATATAAATAAATCCAGGCATATTTTAGCAATAGGTCACAGACACTATACCTCCCTCATCAACAAGTAGCTTTAACACTTCTCCAGCCACATCTGACTGCAAAATTTCCAAAATAAAACCAGTCAGGAGATGTATATATTTCTTTACGAACAACAATTAAATAAACAGACATCAAATCACCTTAACGGGAATTCCGGCCCCAACCCCAAACTGATCCAAATACCCTATCACCTGTCCTTCTCTGATTACATCACCCTATGTTGAAATTGAAAACATGCAATTGAGTCATTTGAGTTTATATATGCAATAAGGCTAGAATTAGATTAGGAAATGAAGACATCAAATAACAATTGTAGTCATTTCAGAGAAAGTGGGGTTTTCAAACAGCTTAGCTGAAAAAACCTGTGATAGAAAATATGCCAATAATTACCACAGGACAGACAGTGATATTGACCAAACTACATTATACTGCCAAAGAATATATAATTTGCATCTAAAAAATGTTGATATCTGTTAGAAATTAGAATATAGAGATAGCATGTACCAATTGTTTGCAAACATTCATAAATTAAGATTACAATCAATAGCTTTAGTTACTGAAGCAGAACCAAAAATTGATGAAATGGATACAGCATAAAACTGAAAAAATTATATTTTATGTTCAACTGAAGAGAAAGTTGGCCATGCTTTCTGTGATCATAGTATATTTATTCACATTTTATAAATGTAACAGTGAGAATATTTATTTGTTTACATCAAATTGTAATCCAACATATTAAATGAAAAATATAGAAAAAGTAACATGGTGATAAAATGATTTGCTCATACGGTATAAAATCAGGCTTTCCTTTTTTTTTTTTTTTTTTTAATTTTTAT
>Ga0228710_1003362_pt1 | contig 25500 bp, 18 predicted proteins | sample MedpolnodulmetaG_FD_177995 | JGI IMG/M metagenome (GOLD analysis project Ga0228710, IMG submission 177995) | Root nodule microbial communities from Medicago polymorpha collected in Santa Monica, California, United States - pink nodules | ecosystem: Host-associated > Plants > Roots > Nodule...
GTTTCATTTGCATTTTTTTCCATGCATTTAATACAATCAGTACACTTTATTTCTGTAGTATGAAGTTATAAAAAAAATAAAAAATAGAATGATTAATAAGATAGAGAAAATTATCATTTTTCAATAAAAAAATAATCAATATAATAGTTTATGTTGAAAATAGTGGGACATTTATTACACCTTATTCTATGCAATGTTGCATAAGTTAAAAAAACCCTTATTTAATTAAGTTGATAAGTTCGTTAATACTCTTTCAAAACCTTAAAAAAAAAAATTGTAGAGGTTGTAATTCAAATCTCGAAGACCCAACTTATTCAAGATGAATTTGTGGTCACTAGACTACTGGACGGAGAAAAAGTATCTTGATACAATACAAGTTTGCTAAAAAAACAATAATGAATATGTGAATGAAATCGCAACATCTATCTTCATTGTATAAAATGGCAGAGTACACTCACTTACACAGCGGATTCCAGCGGGCTAAATGCATATCCGGTTCAGTAGCCTGTCCGAACCGCTGCACCCTCCGGTTCACGGTTCGACCGGCTGGGTCGGTCCGGGTTTTAAAACACCGGTTAATTTTACCTCTCAAAATAAAATTTGATTGATTAATCGATTCGCTATCGCTTATAAATAAGCTTACGATCAGTATTCTCTATTTTTAACACAAAACAGAGCCTTAACATTTGTTAGCACTGTTAACTCTGAAGTCTCCTTATCCACTTTACACCAAAGTGAAACTGATTATTATACACTTACGCGTTTTCATTCTTTTCTTCTTCATCATCATTATAATTTCCTCGTCTCTTCTTCGATGAATGAATGGAGAATTTGCAAGGAAAAAGAAGGTACTGCTACTACTAAGGTATGCATCATGCATGTGATGTGGAACCCACATTGTTGACTTACCTTCTTACAATAATAATCTCTATTTTGCATTATATTCATTTTTCTTCATTCATCCAACACAGTGAATGCTTCTTTCTCATAAACACAATTCATCCTCCCAGAATAGTTACAATAACCGTTCTTCAGGTGGAATTCAGATAAGATGGATTCAAACTCCAAATTTTCAGGTAAAATTATTTGAAGATTAAATTTTCCCTATTTGTATGATTCATAATATTCCCTCAGTCCATTTTTATAGCATTAACAAAATTCACGGCAAAAATCACGGATAGTTAGAAAAGTTGTTTGAGTAATATATCCTCTTATCTGAAATACGTGACTGTTGCAATTTATCATTTGTACTATATAAATACATTCTTTCTTTTTTTTTTTGAGGAAAAATACATTCGATGTTATTTTTCGTATTACAAATTAGCCTTAATTAATGATTTGGTCACTTAAGATATTTGTTGTTTACATTTTGGTCCATAAGTTATTAACGTTACAATTTGGTCCCTTAAGTTAGTATCTGTTAGCCAAATAAATCTTCACTTTCAGTCTTTTGCCAAAACGTTAAATAGACACTTGTGAACGAACGGTGACGTGACAACTTGCAATGTGTATCCACCTTAGACATTGGGTTAACGGTTTTGACAGTGAGAATTTATTTGGTTGGCGGAAGATAACTGAAAGGGACCAAATTATAACGTTAATAACTTATGAGACTAAAATGTAATCAACAAATAACTTTAGGGACCACATCATTAATTAAGCCTCAAAATTAATAGCATTAATAAGGACTATATTAAAAAAAGTGTAATAAATACATTTAGAAATTTGTATATAGTCTTAAATTCTTAATGTGTGTTTGATCTTCTAAAAAGTAAGTATTAGACAGAATAACACAACATGAGACATAACAACACATGACAAACTTTTATGGTGTTGAACAATTGTCTTGTACAATATTTGGGGGACAAAAGACTATTTCGGCATAAGGCAAGTGGGACAGAAAGTTGTGTTGTGGTTCAGTGAGGGACAAAAATTTCAATTTTTGTCATGTCTCTTGCCCCCTAGTTTGTTTTGTCTCTCGAACAGTTTTACAATCAAACACATTACAACCGAAGTTGTTCAGTCACGTCTCTTATTTTTTCGCTAATCAAATGTACCCTTATAGTTAGAGACAAACAATTTTTTGTAAATGATCTTATAATTAAGGACAGAGGGAGTAATAAATTTTTTTTTTATTGAATATCCTAGGTTTCTCTTTCTGCTCATGTCCTAGGGAAATACCATCTATCAAACCTAGGATATCATTTTTATTATTATTTGATTTGATGAGATGTATGTTCATTTCATATACAACAGACATGTTGTTCTCATGGAGGTCCTTGCTCCTGCAACCATTTCGGGCTCTGCTGGGTCGTTTTTCGTTTTCCAATTCTGGCCAGCAAGGTACAGCTTTTTCTGGTCCTTCCATTGATTCCAGTGGAGTGCATGACTATAAATACGATGTGTTTATCAGTTTCAGAGGCGCTGACACCCGTAACACTTTTGTTGATCATCTTTATGCTCATCTAACTAGAAAGGGAGTTTTCACCTTCAAGGATGATAAAAGGCTTGAGAAAGGAGAATGCCTTTCACCGCAACTTCGACAAGCAATTGCAAATTCACGGATTTCTATTGTTGTCTTCTCTAAAAGATATGCCGAGTCAACATGGTGTTTGGAAGAAATGGCTACTATTGTCGAATGCCGTAAAGACTTCAAACAAACTGTTTTCCCTGTTTTTTATGATATCGATCCATCTCATGTACGAAAACAGAGTGGTGTGTACCAAAATGCCTTTATTTCACACATGAATAAATTCAAACATGATCCGAATAAGGTTGTGAGATGGACGAGAGCTATGGTCGATTTAACTGAAATTGTTGGTTGGGATCTTAGGAACAAGTAAGTGTTATTGTTATTCTCTGGTTTTTTACATTCTCGACATAAATTTCTGGTGTTCAATTGAGTTTTCCTGTGCAGCAAACTATTTTACAAATCAAGTTTGTTTAGTTTGTCAGCACAAGTAATTGACTCATTTGATCAAAATATTACTTCTTCAAATCTATTTACATGTGTCAGCATATATAAATTAATAGATTAATTTTTATTATATTCATCCTAATTCCTAACCTAACTTTCTGATTGTTTTCTTCGCTAATAATTTTAGTGCTTATTTCCTCCTCTCTTTCAGGCCAGAGTTTAGAGAGATGAAAGATATTGTTCAGGAGGTAATAAAAATACTGGGTCATAAATTCTCAGGGTTTGCTGATGACCTTATTGGGATACAACCTCGAGTAGAAGAATTAGAAAGGCTACTGAAATTAAACTCAAACGATGATGACTTTCGAGCTATAGGTATTTGGGGGATGGCTGGAATCGGGAAGACAACTCTTGCTTCCGTCTTGTATGATAGAGTCTCCTATCAGTTTGATGCAAGCTGTTTTATTGAGAATGTAAGTAAAATTTATAAAGATGGTGGTGCTACGGCTGTAAAGAAACAAATCATTCGGCAAACCATAGATGAAAAAAACCTAGAGACGTACAGCCCTTCTGAAATATCTGGAATTGTACATAAAAGACTGTGCAGCCGAAAGTTTCTTGTAGTTCTTGACAATGTTGATCAATTAGAACAGGTGGAAGAGTTGGCTATAAATCCTGAATTGCTTGGTCAAGGAAGCAGAATGGTCATTACAACCAGGGATATGCATATTCTAAGAGTGTTTGGAGCACAGTTATCGGTATCTCACGATACATGTGTGTCGTATGATGTGTATGAGGTTCCACTATTGAATAACAATGATGCTCGCGAACTTTTCTGTAGAAAAGCTTTCAAAAGTGAGGATCCCACTAGCGGATGTTTGAAGCTGACTCCTGAGGTACTAAAGTATGCTCAAGGTCTTCCGTTAGCAGTTCGAGTAGTGGGTTCTTTCTTGTGTACTCGAAATGCTAATCAATGGAGAGATGCTTTGTATAGATTGAGGAATAATCCAGACAACAAAGTGATGGATGTGCTTCAGGTAAGTTTTGAGGGATTACATTCAGAGGACCGAGAAATATTTCTGCATATTGCTTGTTTCTTTAAAGGGGAGAAGGAAGATTATGTGAAGCGAATTCTAGATGCTTGTGGATTGCACCCTCATATTGGAATTCAAAGTTTGATTGATAGGTCACTCATAACTATTAGAAATCATGAAATTCTTATGCATGAAATGTTGCAAGAATTAGGGAAGAAAATTGTTCGGCAACAGTTTCCTTTCCAACCAGGATCGTGGAGTAGATTGTGGCTTGATGAGGATTTCTACTCTGTCATGATGACAGAAACGGTAACATGATATATTTAAAAATAAAAACTTGTTTTCCCATTTTATAATTTTAATTTATTCAATTAATTTGATCCCCCCGTTTGTAACATGTTTATTCTTAATATTTTCAGGGAACAAACAATGTTATTGCCATAATTCTAGATCAAAAAGAGCATATCTCTGAATATCCTCAGTTGAGGGCTGAAGCATTGTCAATAATGAGGGGACTTAAAATTCTTATATTATTTCATAAGAATTTTTCCGGAAGTCTCACTTTTCTTTCCAACAGCTTGCAGTATCTTCTGTGGCATGGTTACCCTTTTGCTTCTTTGCCATTAAATTTTGAGCCGTTTTGTCTTGTTGAATTGAATATGCCTTGTAGCAGTATTCAACGACTATGGGACGGTCACAAGGTATTTTAATGATGTCTTTCATTTTCTCATTTTAGCTAAATAATAATGATCTCAAGCATTATAGAACAAATTTTCAGTTAGTCAAGATATTTTTTATTTAAACAGGTAGCACTGCGTACATTTCTATACGACATGATTGAATAATACAAACTACTGCCGAGAAAATGATAATTCACTTTTATTGTTATTCGAATTATCTGATTTCTATGTATTGAACTCTTATTTACACATCATGTGAAAAAATGAAGCATAAATTCTATATGAAAATTAAAGAAAGTGCGCCAAAGTTAATTGATTATATTCAAGTTGGAATACAACATGTTAAGATTTGGTTGCTCATTCTGTTTTTCACAGGATCTCCCTTGTTTGAAAAGGGTGGATCTGAGCAACTCCAAATATCTTGTGGAGACTCCCAATTTTGCTGGAAGCCGAAGACTTGAACGGCTAGATTTTACCGGATGCATAAACCTATCGTATGTCCATCCGTCCATTGGACTTCTGGAAAAACTCGCTTTCTTGAGTTTGGAAGGTTGCAGCAGTTTGGTCAGGCTAGTTCTTGATGGTGATAATGCATCTAACTTATATTCTCTCAAAGTTCTACATCTCTCTGGCTGCCCAAAACTTGAAACCATGCCTGATTTTACTGGGGTCTCAAATCTTGAGTATCTTGATGTTGATCAATGTTCGAGTTTATCAACGATTGGTCAATCTATTGGGATTCTTACAAAGCTTAAGTTCTTGAGTTTAAGAGACTGCACAAATCTTGTTAGTATTCCCAAAAGCATTAATTCTATGACATCTCTTGTAACTCTAGATTTATGTGGCTGCTTAAAACTAGAGAATCTACCCTTGGGAAAAGTATCAGTGTCCACAGAAAGTAGTGACTTCTTTTTAGTCTCTGGAGAAATTGTTGACCACTCTTACTATCTGGAGTCTTTGATTTTTTTGGACCTAAGCTTTTGCAATTTAAGTACAGTCCCTGATGCTATCGGCGATTTATGGCATTTAGAAAGGCTTAATCTTGAAGGAAACAACTTTGTTTCCCTACCACCTTCAATGGAGAGGCTTTGCAGTCTAGCATATTTAAACTTGGCCCATTGCAGCAGGCTTCAATATTTGCCTAAGCTCCAATTGTGTGCTACTTCTTCATATGGTGGAAAGTATTTTACAGTGTTATCTGGATCTCATAATCATAGGTCAGGATTATATATTTTCAACTGTCCCTTCTTGTACATCGCAGGAGGAAGTCAAAGCTTGGCACTTTCATGGCTAAATAGATTAATTGAGGTGCGCACTCCATTGCCATCCTTTGTGTGTATCTCTCTCTCTCTCTCTCTGTGTACTGATATATTTGTATTATTTTCTTCTTCTGGTCCCAGAATCCTCATCATTTCCGGTGTGGCTTTGACATTGTTGTTCCTGGGGAGATAATTCCAGAATGGTTTAATCATCAATTTAGGGGAAATTCAATAATAAAGATATCAGACTTTACAAGTGAGTTTGACAACTGGCTTGGCTTTGCCTTTTGTGTGGCATTTGTGGAAAACTGTGGTTCAACTACGTCTGGTTCTTCACTTCGTTCATTTTCCTCCCAGCTTCCATATCCTCTTTATATTTCTTTTGAAAGTGAACATATGGAAGAAACTTTCGATATACCGCTTCGGTTTGACCTGAACATGGTTGATGGCTCAAATTCAGAGCATCTCTGGCTAATCTATATCTCTAGACCCCACTGCCATTTTGTAACAACAGGAGCACATATCACATTTAAAGCTCGCCCTTATCTGGAGATTAAAAGATGGGGATTATGTAAGGTCCTCGAGCATGATATCTCTAGCTCATCCGAGTTGGGGACAGATGTTGATGATCGTCATCAACCCTATCTTCGCTTGGATCATGTACTTGAAAGTAGCAGCAGCAATAGGCCTGAACTCCAGCTTCCTTATAACTGGTATGAAACTGAGGTAGAGATAAAACCTAAAATCAAGCTTCGTTATAATTGGCATGTTACGGAAGAAGAGGAAAATGAGATCAGGCAACTGAATGTGAAACAAAATCATCTCTCAAATATGGGACATAACACATACATAGATGATGATTTGCATTAAAAAAACCTACTAATTAATCATATTTTGATGTTCCAAGTTGTACATATATCCCTCTCTTCTCATTTGACACCTACATTGTGTTTATCTCCTTTTCAACACAAGATTTGTCAATGTTTCTGTAACCTCTACATAAATTTTGACTGGAAAGTAAGATATACAACGATTGATTTTTGTAGTTACATGCTAGTTACCAGAACAAAAATCTGTAGTCAACTTGCTGCTAATTTCATGAAATGATGTTCCATGTTAGCGTCCACCTCAAACGACATTCTTTTGCCGGGCAGGCTACTTGAACTCTTGCTATTGCCGAATGCAACAAAAAATGAAACAACCGTTTACCATATTTTTATGAAGTTGATCCAGCTTTTTACACACTGAGAAATTCAAACACGAACAGGCAGGAGTTATCAATGTAACAAAGCTAAGGCGTTGGATTTGATGTAAGAGATAAGTGTCATACATTCTTCTCTCAGATTTTTGTACATTCTTTAGAAGAATAAGTGAAGTTTTGTTGAGTTTTACTAGCTGATCATCAAATTATACATAATCCAATTATATTATTCTCCTGTTATTGTTTATCATCTTTCTTTTAGGCCAGAATATGCAGACTGCAGAGATTGAAAAAATTGTTCAGACAGTGATAAAAGCATTGGATCATAAATTCTCAACCTTTACTTAATGGTTGCTAATTTTGTTTTCTTTGTTGGCTTGATTCCTTATACTGTTGGTAAATAACCTTATTGCTTTTGGGTTATTTTGCTTGTTTTATATGTTGCTTCTATGGTTTGTAGAACATTCTCTTTTATTTTGTTACCCGTATTGAGTTTTACTAATATAGGACAATTGATAATTTATTCTATTTTAACTAAAGGAGTAAAATAAATTATAGAAGTAAATATAAACAAAAATCTTGCTAACTTTGCCTTAAAATTACATGCCAAAGATCTCAAAATTTTGAAATGAAAAAAATAAGTAATTTTGTACTTTTAATAATTAGAATACACGACTTTTAAAACATAATTACTATAAATGGATCCTTAACATGTGCTTAATTACTATAAATGGATCCTTAACATGTGCTTTGTTAGCATTTTTCATATAAAACTAAGGTGTATTTGAAAGTGGTGAATTGAAATTTTTAGAAGTATAAATATTGTTTCAACGCAAAACTACCTTTAGTATTTGTTTTTTCTTACGGGTACTTGTTGGGTTTGTTTGGCAAAACCCCAAACCCCATTTTTGAACTTATAACTTATAAGTTCATTTTATAAGTTCATTTGATTAAAATAAACTTGTTTGACAACCGCCTTTTTTTGAGCTTCTTGTGTATTGAAATTTTAAAATAGTAATTGATTGTGCACTTCTTTAGTCAAAATAATTACTGACATTAAAATGATTTCTTAATATTGTTATATTAATCTTTGGATATACTTACTGACATTAAAATGATTCGTTAATATTATTATATTAATCTTTCGAATACTTAATTATTCTCATATCAGTTTTATAAATAGTTACTTACTGTCATTTCTGTCCATATATGGAAGAAGTTATTGTAAGCATTGAAAAATTATTTTAGAGTCATAAATTATTTTAACTATCGGAGTGTAGAAATTATTTTAAAATTTTGATATCTACTCGTTACATGCCAAAATGAGTATTACCCATGTAATACTCTTTTTTTTTTTTAACTCGGTCTGAAGTCTTCTTATCCACTTAACCAAAGTCAAACTGATTATCACACACTTTTCATTTTTTTCTTCTTCATCATAATTTCCTCGTCTCTTCTTTGATGAAGGAGTGAAGAATTTGCAAGGAAAAAGAAGGTACTGCTAAGTATGAATGTGATGTGGAAACCCACATTGTTGACTTACCTTCTTACAATAATAGCATTTTGCATTATATTCATTTTTCTTCATTCATCCAACACAGTGGATGCTTATTTTTTTCTTTTTTCTTTCTCATAAACACAGTTCATCCTCCCAGAATAGTTAGAAGAACCGTTCTTCAGGTGGAATTCAGAGAAGATGGATTCAACCTCCAATTTTTCAGGTAAAATTATTTAAAGATTACTTATATTATTCATAATACTTTAAACATGTAACAAAAATCACGGATATTAAAAAATTGTTTGAGCAATAAATTTATTTGAAATATGTGCGAATATTACTAAGTTATCGTTTGTATATAAATAAATGTTATTTTTCATATTCAAAAACAAATTAATAGTAGTAACAATGGGTATATTTGAAAAGAGTAATAAATACATCTAAATATTTGTATATAGTCTTAGGGTGTGTTTGACCTGCTAAAAAGTAAGGATTGCCCATCATAGTACAACATGAGACAGAAGAGGACAAACTTTTATGGTCTTGAACAATTGTCTTATACCATGTTTGGGAGACAAATGGCTATTTTGGCATTAGACAACTTGTAAGTGGGACAAAAAGTTGTGTTGTGGTTTAGTGAGGGACAAAAGTTTCAATTTTTGTCGTGTCCCTTGCCCCCCAGTTTGTTCTGTCCATGGAACAGTTTTACAATTAAATACAGTACAATGAAGTTGTTCGATCATGTCTCTTATTTTTAAGTTAGAGACAAACAATTTTTTGTAAATGATCTTGTAATTAAGGATGGAGGGAGTAATTTTTTTATTGAATATCCTTGGTTTCTCTTTCTGCTCATGTCCTAGGGAAATACCATCTAATCAAAATCTAAGAATTTTTACACTAACTGTGTATCTGCATTAAATCCTTTATCATATTTCGATGGTCAGAGACGAAATAGGAAAGAGGGAGTGAATATATATGCATTAAATCCTTTATTATATTTCAATGTTTAGAGACCAAATAGGAAAGAGTGATAATTTAGATACTAAATTGAAGGTTCACTTTTATTGTCATTATTATTATTATTACTTGATTTGATTTGATGATATGAGATGCATTTTCATTTCATGTACAACAGGCATTTTGCTCTCATGGAGGTCCTTGCTACTGCAACCATTTCGGGCTCTGTTGGGTCGATTTTCATTTTCCAATTCGGGCCAAGGAGGTACAGCTTTTTCAGGTCCTTCCATTGATTCCAGTGGAATGCATAGCTATAAATACGATGTGTTTATCAGTTTCAGAGGCGCTGACACCGGTGACACTTTTGTTGATCATCTTTATACTCATCTAACTAGAAAGGGTGTTTTTGCCTACAAGGATGATAAAAGGCTAGAGAAAGGAGAATGCCTTTCAACGCAACTTCGACAAGCAATTACAAATTCACGGATTTCTATTGTTGTCTTCTCAGAAAGATATGCTGAGTCAACATGGTGTCTGGAAGAAATGGCTACCATTGTTGAAAGTCGTAACGATTTGCAACAAACTGTTTTCCCTGTTTTTTATGATATTGGTCCATCTCATATACAAAAACAGAATGGTGTGTACCAGAATGCCTTTGTCTCACACAGAAATAAATTCAAACATTATCCGGGTAAGGTTGAGAGATGGACGAGAGCTATGGTCAATTTAACTGAAATAGTTGGTTGGGATGTTAGGAACAGGTAAGTGTTATTGTTATTCTCCTCGTTGTTTTACATTCTCAACGTGAACTTGTGATTTTCAATTGAGTTTTCTTGTGCAGCAAACTATTTTACAAATCAAGTTTGTTATTTTATCAATAGAAATTTTTTTCTCATTTATCAAAATATTATTTCTTCAAATCTGTTTACATGTGTCAGCATATCTAAATTAATTGCTATTATATTCATCCTAACTTAACTTTCCGCCTGTTTTCTTTGGAAATAATTTTAGAGTTTATTTCCTCCTCTCTTTCAGGCCAGAGTTTCGAGAGATTAAAGATATTGTTCAGGTGGTAATAAAAATATTGGGTCATAAATTCTAAGGGTTGGCTGATGACCTTATTGGGATACAACCTCGAGTAGAAGAATTAGAAAGGCTACTGAATTTCTTTAAAAGTAATAAGGACCCACAAGATTGTTTCCACCTTATTGGGAACAAACAATGTCAATGCCATAATTCTAGAGAAAAAAGAGCATATCTCTGAATTTCCTTGGTTGAGGGCTGAAGGATTGTCAATAATGAAGGGACTTAAAATTCTTATATTATATCATACAAATTTTTCAGGAAGTCTCAACTTCCTTTCTAACAGTTTGCAGTATCTTTTGTGGTATGGTTACCCTTTTGCTTCTTTGCCGTTAAATTTTGAGCCTTATTGTCTTGTTGAATTGAATATGCCTTGTAGCAGCATCCAACGACTATGGGACAAACACAAGGTATTGTAATGATGTCTTTCATTCTCCCTTTTTAGTCTCAATTATGTATTGACAAGTTATTAAATTGTTTTACTTTTGAGCGAATTATCATGGCTACACTCTTCAATTCTGTTTCAATGCATGGTTAAGTTACAATTGAAAAAACTGTATACTAAAAGCGAATTAAAATTGAACTATTTTCAATAAATTTTATTTGCCTATGTTGATTTGAAATTTTTTGTAAGGGTCTTCACTTGCCTAGTTAGCTCACCAGTTACCAAATAACAATGACATATCTCAGTGAGATATTTCGTTAACAAATTTTCAGTTAGTCGATATGCTTTTTATTCAAACAGGGAGCTCTGCGTACATTTCTATATATGACACGATTAACAAATAGTTCACTTTTATTGTTATTACAATTATTTGATTTCTATTTATTGAACTCATATATACACATCAAGTGAAGAAATGAAGCATAAATTCTTTATAAAAATTTAAGAAAGCACATCGAAGTTAATTGATGATATTCAAGTTTTAATACAACATGTAACCGTTGGCTGCTCATTCTGTCTTCAGGATCTCCCTTGTTTAAAAAGGGTGGACCTGAGCAACTCAAATTATCTTGCGGAGACTCCAAATTTTGCTGGAAGCCGAAGACTTGAACGGCTAGATTTTACAGGATGCATAAACCTATCGAATGTCCATCTGTCCATTGGACTTATGGAAAAACTTGCTTTTCTGAGTTTTGAAGGCTGCAGTAGTTTGGTCAAGTTGGTTCTTGATGATGACACTGCTTCTAACTTATATTCTCTCAAAATTCTACACCTCTCTGGCTGCACAAAACTTGAAACCATACCTTGTTTTACTGGGGTCTCAAATCTTGAGTATCTCGATATGGATCAATGTGCGAGTTTATCAACGATTGATCATTCTATTGGGGATATTATGCAACTTAAATTCTTGAGTTTAAGAGACTGCACGAATCTTGTCAGTATACCCCAAAGCATTAATTCTATGCATTCTCTTGTAACTATAGATTTATGTGGCTGCTTAAAACTAAAGAATACACCCTTGCTGACAAATATGTCATTGTCTGAGGAAAGAATTGACTTTATAGTCACGTCTACAGAAAATGTTGATGAACTCATATCTTCTTACTATCTGAATTCTTTGATTTTTTTGGACCTAAGCTTTTGCAATCTAAGTGCAGTCCCTGATGCTATTGGAGAATTGAGGCATTTAGAAAGGCTAAATCTTGAAGGAAACAACTTTGTTTCCCTACCGCCTTCAATGGGGAAGCTTTCCAGTCTAGCATATTTAAACTTGGCACATTGCAGCAGGCTTCAATCTTTGCCTGAGCTCCAATTGTGTGCTACTTCTTCATCTGGGGGAAAGTATTTTAAACTGTTATCCGGATCTCATAATCATAGGTCAGGATTATATATTTTCAACTCTCCACTCATAGAGATCCAAGAAGGAGGTCATAACTTAGCACTTTCGTGGCTGATAAAATTAATCGAGGTACACACTTCACATTGCTTCCCTCCCCTGCCGTCTTTCTCTCTTGTTCTGATATATGTGTTATTTTTTTTCCTCAGGTGCTAGAAACCTTGTCATTTCCGGTGTGGCTTTGACATTGTTGTTCCCGGGTACGGATTTCCATCTTGGTTTGATCATCAATTTATGAAAAATTCAAGAGTAAGGATAGCAGACTATAATGAGTTTGAAAATTGGCTTGGCTTTGCCTTTTGTGTGGCATTTGTGGAAAACTGTCGTCCAGCAACATCTGGTTCTTCACACTATTCGTTGTCATCACAGTTGCCATATCCTCTCTATCTTTCTTTTGAAAGTGAACAATCGGAAGAAACCTTTGATATGCCGCTTCGGTTAGATCTGAACAAGGTTGATGGCTCAAATACGCAACATATCTGGCTAATCTATATCTCTAGGCCCCACTGCCATTTTGTAACAACAGGAGCACAAATCACATTTAAAGCTCACCCAGATGTTGAGTTGAAAACATGGGGATTACGCATGGTATTCGAGCACGAGATCTCTAGTTCATTCAAGTTAGGGACAAATGATGTTCAACTACCAAACTATCTTCACTTGAATCATGTATATGAAAGTAGCAGCAGTAGGAGGCCTGAAGTTCAGCTTCCTTATAATTGGTATGTTGCTGAGGAAGAGGAAAAGTCTAAAATTCTGCTTCGTTATAATTGGCAAGTTACTGAGGAAGAGGAAAACGAGAATGGTGAACTGAATGTGAAACAAAACCATCTCTTGGATATGGGCCTTACCACATGGTGAGTAAATAGGCAAATTGGTCATCAAAATTATAAGCAGGGGTCAAATAGTTCCTCATTTTTGTGTATTGCCATTCAATCGGATCTCTTTATCAACTCACGCCGTTGAAGGCTATGATGTGACACATTAACTAGACGTGTCACATTGCACATTAATCCCACATCAATGTTAGAGCACTAGAGACTAATTTGTTTATAAAAATTAAGGTCTTTTCAGGGACCAAATTTTCGTTAATTGTAATATGGACTAATTACATATCTAAATTTCGTGGGCAAAATAGTCTCTGGTGTGCTAGTATTGACGTGGAATCGACATGGAGGGCTTGCTTATTCAGTTAATGTGTCAAGTCATAGTCTCCAATGATGAAAGTTTATAAAAAGATTATTTTGACTTACATTTTAAAATTTCAGGAAAGTATTTGCTAATTTACAAAAATAGGGACTATTTTGATTTATACGTACAATTTTGAAGTCCAATTTGCCTATTCACTCCCACATGGAGGGGTTGATTATCATGATTTGCAATATTAAAAAAATCCTCTTCATTGATTTAGATATAGTTTGTAGTTACATTGCAGGCTAGTTAGCAAAATAAAGATACGTAGTCAACTTGCTGCTAATTTCTTGAACCATTATGAATCCCATGGAATGATGTTCTATGTTAGAATCCACCTCAAGGTTCATTAGAGGATAAAAAACGAGATAGGACAACTATATCATATCATGTTTCAATCTAATATTTGATGTCACATCAAGATATAATAAGATAATCTTGAAACTTATAATATAATGTCTCACTGGTTATAATTCCTATCCTAATTATGAGGATATGATAAGAAAATAATGTGCAAATTTACCCCTTTAAAATAAATTTAAAATAAATAAATTTGAAAAAATGTAAATTTAGTTTGATTATTAAATTTAATTATTAACCGTTAATTTTTTAAAAAAATGTATGATTTTTTCACAAGGGAAAGTGTGTAATTGATATAATTTAAAAATTGAAAGCCATCAAAATTAGACTATTTTATAAAATTTATTAAGATTACAAGAATATAAATATTAATTTTAAATTGTATAAAAAATTAAATATAGTTTTCTTGTAAGGGTAGATTTGTACTTTTCATATAATATATATCACATCTATTTTAGATTTTCTAACATATATAATATGATTCCCTTAAAAAAAAGCATTTATAATATGATTATTTAGTTACTCATTTTTTAAACAAAACTAAAATTATTTATTTAGTAGTGTTAGTTTTTTATGACAAAATCTATTTGTTGTAAATTATGAAAAATTATTTAATTATGTATTTATTATCATGTAAAATTATATATAATCGTAAATGTTTCATAAGGGTAAATTTTTCATTTAAATAATTATTGATAAATTTTATTTATTTATGTAATTATTTAGTAGTGTTAATTTATAAAATTTTAAAATATTACAAAATAAATTGGAAAAAATTGCAATAGTTTTACTAGGGATAAATTTGTCATTTAAATATGATATACTCCCTCCGTCCCATATTATAAGCAAGAAGAAAAAAACACACTTATTAAGAAAACTAAAACATAGTAGTTTGTAACATAATTTTTTGTGTTATCTTTGAAATAAGTTTTATAGAAAGATGTAAAAACAAATTTCATTGGTAGTTGATTATAGAGAAAATGAAAAAGAAAGCAAATTGAATGCACTTTGCATTTAATTTTTCAAACCTTTGGAAAAAGATAATTCTTTGAAAAAACATAATTAAATATGATAAAAGTTGGTCTTTTTTGCTTATAATTTAGGATAAAGAAAATGAGTTTTTTTTACTTATAATTTGGGACGGAGGGAGTATATCTTATTATGTCGTACGAAGTGTGACAAAAATATAATATTATAAAATGATTATTCTTTTTGAGGAATATTATAAAATGATGTTACTTGTTTGTTATCACAAGTATATCATATAATATATTTATCCGTATTACCAACCATCCTTTTGATAAAAAAAAAAACACTACCAATGAACCTCTTCACCAGCACCTCAAATTCATTGTTGTTTGGATCCACCAATGTTGCATGACAACCGATTTGATCATTAAAATCTTCAACAAACACATTTGGTAGAATTCCAACACCATGAAGAGAAACAATTTTTTTTTGTCAAAAATGATTTTGAAAAGAGATATACAATATGTGCATCATCGTATACGGAAAATTTCATATACAAAACATATACTCTCCCATGATGTGCATCAAATAGGTCCTAACTAAGGACTCCTAAGGCCCTAATCCTCTTCCTAAATAAGCAACCTAAAAACAAAGGCAAAACCAAGTGAAAAACAAAACTGCCAAAACTTAAAAGAAATTAGTCCACGTCATCAATCCGCTAGGGCACATGTATAAAAAAGATAGATATTAATGTCCATGTCATCGATCCACTCATTCTAAAACCCAACCAATCATTTCCCACTAGTCTTCTTATATAAACCATTCCCCATTCCCACTTCCACACCACGTTCTATTCTCTTTTTTCTCATTCTCACTATTTGCATTAAAACTCTTGAACTTTCGTCTCATCCATGCCTTCATCCATTGTCAAAGTCGTGTACAAACCTGCGGAGAAGAAAGCCACAGCACCAATGGAGAATCCTAAGGCAGAGAAAAAGTTTCCAAAGGATGCATCCTCAATCGACAACAAGAAGAAGAGAAGCAATAAGAGTCTTGAAACCTGCAAGATTTACATGTTCAACGTTTTGAAAAATCCACCGACGCAACTCTATCAACATCTTTGGACAACGGCTTGGGTTAAACCTGTTGGTGATACCACCCCAATGTATCTTAATTAGCTATGAAGACCTATTAAACTAACTACTAGTATAGTTGTATGAGATGTTATATGCTTATTCCCTAAGTTTTTTTTTGTTACAGCTTATTCCCCATGATTTGGCTTAACCTTTTTAGTCAAACTATGTACATGTAACAAGAATAATTTTAGTATCAATGATGTACTCCATGATTTTTTGAGACTATGATCATATGTTTGGGTTTGATGTACGCCGATATCTTTTTCAACTTGATAGTGATCTGATGTAGATAGGATAAATATAACCACCTATGTAACCGTCTTTTTATTTTTTTAAGGAATATGTAACCGTTTTTGATGAGCAAAAATAAAGGAAAGAAATATGGTTTTTTCTACAACACACGTCAACAAACAGTTAAATTTACTACTCCATGCTTGTAGTAATATTCAGAAAGTCGTAATAATAGGAGAAAATATGATACGAGAAAACCAAATAAATAATATAATCACAATAATTTTCCATTAAAATGTTTTTCCTTATTTATTTATTTAAAATGTTGAATGCGATAATAAGTATATTTAAAACTTAAAAAAATGAATGTGCAAGCTAGTTTGAGATAAGAACAATTATAAAGAAAATAAATTTTTTTATTGCGCTAACACGTGTAAATTATAAACAATATTTTTGTTATGAAATTTGAATTTTGATTAAAATTATATGTATAAATGTTTGTGACTTCAAATTGTAACAATATTCTTAGCTTTTTCAATTACACCAGCAATATCGTATTATTATAGAAAAATTATTGAGACTCTTGTGTAATGTTAATATAATTTCATTTTTGATTGTTCAAAAAAAAATTATTATAGAAAAATTTATTTTTTCAATTACACCAACAATATCGTATTATTATAGAAAAATTTGTTTTTTCAATTACACCAACAATATCGCATTATTATAGGAAGAAAAAAAACCCTTTGATTTTTGAAGAACCTTCGATAACACCTTTAATCCACCAAAAGGTAGCTAGGAGTAGAGCTAACCTGTATTGGTCAATCGTGTATTTTCTTTAAAATCAGATGACATGCAATTTGTATCTCTTATTGAGAAGACATAATGAATCTTAACTAATTTCTTCACATAGGAACAAGATGTGTCTGAGTTCAGTAAGAGTGACATAATAAAACAATATGGTGTACCAATCAAAGAAAACCAACAGGACAAGGAAACGAGACAACAAAGAAAACAAAAGCAGCAACCATTACAGCAATAGAAATAAGCCAAGAAACATTTGACAGCATCATATTCCAACGTAGCAGCATCAGTAAAAACATAATTCCAGAAATTGCACGGTTGAACTTGCGCAGCCTCTCAAATTTCTTCACCAATAACATCTTATTTGAAGAAAACTTTAAGCATGGTCTTATTCTGAATTTGTCCAACATGAGACTATGAACCCAGACTTATGAAGTTGAGAGAAGTCCCAAATTGCAATACTTATCACGTCTTCATAGAATACAATACTTATCACGTCTTCATTCACCTGACCAGGTTCATGACAGAACCCTAACCTCAAATAGTATGGCATATCCACTGGACAATAATCAAATTATTAGAAAGTCTCAACATATTAAGTAAAGATAAATTATACTAATAATTCATATCATTAGTTATAAAATTAATTATTAATTAGCAATGCTAATGAATTATTACTTAATATGTCGCTGCTTAGGTGAGATAGTCACCTCAAGGCTCAGGGAACATGTTGCACATTTTGACTATGGATGGCATATCTAAAGGCCCAGATTATAAAGATCAATTTCTTTTGACTTGGCATGAGAATTCTCAACTTCTTCTTCCTCAGTAACTAACCAATTGTAGGGAAGCTGGATTTTAGGTCCAGACTTGCTTCTGGTTTCTTGTACATAATCAAAGACAAGAAGTTGGTGTGAATCAGATTCCATAAAAGGTTCTAAGAAGTTAGGGCATTTCCTCATGGATAAGTTTGCGCAATCCCCATTTTTTTAAGATCAAACCTGGGCCGGCTTTAAATGTGACATGTGCTCCATTTTTAAAAAAATGGCAATGCTCTTGAGAAATATAGATTAGCCAAAGATGTTTGGAGCCATCAATTTTGTTCAGTTCCAAACTGAGTGGCATATGGAAGCGTTCCTCTATGTGTTCACCTTCAAAAGAAAGATAAAAAGGATGTGGCAGTGCCGAGGAAAATGAGTCCTGTATGGGAGCAGAATTCGCAGGACCATTGTTTACCTCAAATACCACACAGAAAGCAAAGCCAAACTTCTTGACATCCTCATCAGAATCTACTATCCTTACTATTGAACCCCCGTCAAATTGGTGATTGAACCATTTTGGAATACAACTGGATAGAAAATCAATATTTTCCCAATTCCAAGGAAAATATTGATCTGACATTGATATAGTTCTATACTTTAAGTTATATATATATATGTTAAAGTATAGATCTTCCTTACTTCACAAGTTAGATCAGAAAAAACACACTAAATTAATATATGAAAGCTAGAGAATTGGGGGAAGGTAAGCAACGTACACACCTCAAGTAGTCTCCGTAACCATGTATATCTATTTCTATGGATTTGTTTTCGGGTTTCTTCATGATCTTTGGGCAGTCAAAAATATATAATCCTGACCTATGATCACGAGATCCTGCAGCTATTTTAAAATATCTTCCTCCCGAATAAGCACTTTTTGAAGGCAGGAGTCCGATAGTTTGAAGCTCATGGCAATGAGACAAGTTTCTATATGATAGACTTTCAAGATTATAGAAACCATTAGGTAGTGAATCAAATTTGTTTCCTTGTAGATTTAATCTTTCTAAAGTCTTTATCTTTGCAATACCATCCGGTCTTCATGAAGATTGCAAAAGTTTAAATCTAGAAAAATCAAAGATCTCATATGAGAAGAATAAGTCCATTGCAGGGGTAGAGTTGTAAGTTTCAAGCAACCATAAAAATCTAGAGTTACAAGGGATGTAATACTCTTAACGCTATTGGGTATTTCAACAAGATTTATGCAGTTTCTGAAACTCAAGAATTTAAGCTTTGCAAGAGCCCCTATGGATTCATGAATGGTAAATAAAGATGTACTATCAAGGTACTGAAGATTTGTTGCCCCAGTAAAAGGGTATCCATACCACGAAAGATATCGCAAGTTGTTAGAAAGAAAATTGAAATTTCCTGAAAAATTGGTATGATACAATATGAGAAGTCCAAGGTTCCTCATATTTGAAAATCCATCAGCCCTGCATTTGGAGAAATTTTCCTTTTGATCCAGAACTATAGCTTTAATATTGTTTGTTCCCTGGAAAAAGAATGGAATATGCATAATATAGAAAGAAAAAAATAGTGAAATTAGTTGAACTAACCATGTTACAAACATAAAAGTACTTATATACCCTATGTTACAATGTTGAAGCTTTTAATGGAAATAAGAAAATCATGGAATCAAATTGTGTGTAAATTAACTATGAAAAAACTACATAATAATTGGTTTTCTTTAAATTATTTATTAAACAAGTTTACAGTTTGAATGTTAATTGAAAGGTACCACTTAATGATGTTCTAGGAAAAATTGGTAAAAATGTGACCACCAAAAGATAATCATAATGATAATATTATATTTATACAAAAAACTCTTCAAAAATATTGAATATTTAGCATAAAACAAATCTTAGCAACACATTTGTTCTTTTATGATAGGAATCCCATGGTAAGGTATGGTACCCAAATCAAGGGTACAAGGCAGAGAATACTTACTGGCTCAAAAATGTTGAGCCCTCACAAAGTAGTACTTACATTTATCTCCCTCAAAGAAGTGAGTAGAGAGACACAAACCTCTAATTTTTCACGCCTCTTACTCAATCTTGATTGACTACCACCTTGGAATTGTAACATAATAATGTTTAATACTTTATTTTTAACATCTTTTATGCTATAAAATGAAATCCCATATTGCTATCACTAGCATAAACTCAGCCCCACATGAAATTTCACTTATAATAAAAAAAATAGCTTAAGTCTTTAGTCCTTGTATTCTAACCATTTTCAGTTCATTCCTTCGAAAATTTCTGGTTAGTTTTAATAATGTATCATAGGAGGGAAAAAAAAAGGTGGTCCTTTGGTTTTGTTTAGTCCCTCTAATTTTGTCAAAACAATATTTGTCCATGTTGAAATTAGTCAACTTATTACAGAATTAAATCCACTATGGACAAATAGCATAGACTAAAACAAAACTAATGATGATCAAAAGCAATTTTTCCAATGTTTCAAGAATGTGAACCGACAAGAATTTTTTTTAAATGAACTAAAGCTGAAATTGGTGTATCTTTACATAGCATAAGCAAAACAATCACTCAAACCTAAAGCATAAACTGCACTCTCTAGTTAAAGGAAGATTAATTACTGATAATGCTCTCATTGCTATGGAGTGCTTCCACTGGCTAAAGAAGAAAGTAAAAGGAAAAAAGGGCACAATGGCACTGAAGTTGGATATGGCAAAGGCGTATGATAGAATGGAGTGGGATTTCATCAGAGGAGTTCTTCAAAGTATGGGGTTTCCAAACAGATTACTACAACTTATCATGATTTGTATTTCTTCTGTGTCTTACTAAGTGCTTATCAATGGGCAACCGAGCAAAAGTTTCTCTCCTGAACGGGGAATCCGCCAAGGTGACCCGCTATCTCCCTATATTTTCATCTTATGTGCTAATGTGTTGTCTAGTCTATTGCATAAGGAGTCCCAAAGTCAAGCTACTCATGGCATTCAAGTAGCCAGAAATGCTCCCAAAATCACACATCTTATGTTTGCTGACGATAGCCTTCACTTAGCGAGAGCCAACCAAGAGGAAGCAAATACAATTATCCAGGTTCTCAACAAGTATCAACTAGCTTCTGGTCAGCTGGTTAGTTATGACAAGTCTGAAGTGTCCTTTAGTTGAAATGTGCCTGATTTAGAAAAAAATATTATCTGTAACAAGATCGAAATAAAGGCTGTGACATCTCATTCTAGATACTTAGGACTACCGGTGATTTTTGGAAGATCCAAAAAAGAAATGTTTGCTTTTCTTCAAGACAGGATTTGGAAGAAAGTCAAAGGTTGGAAAGAGAAATGTTTATCCAAGGCAGGTAAAGAGACTTTAATCAAAGTTGTGGCCCAAGCCATTCCTAGCTACATTATGAGTTGTTATAAGATCCCAGAAGGATGTTCCTCCAATATTGAAGGCATGCTCTCTAAGTTTTAGTGGGGTTCTACAGAACAACAAAGGAAAATTCATTGGATGAGTTGGGACAAATTAGGGAGAGCAAACAGAAAAGGAGGTCCGGGCTTTAGAGGTTTTAGCGAGTTCAACAAAGCTCTACTAGGGAAAAAAATTACAAAGTTGGGTTCAGTTTGGTGTTGAGTCTAAAAATCTAACATTATAACTAAGTCCACCAACATATATTCTATTAGGAATTAGGATAAAATGTGTTGAGTCTAGTAATAGTTTATAACATTTGAACTACATCTACATGTTAGTGCAACCGTAAGTAACAAAAACAATAAACAAAAAAAGAAAAGTCCCAATCCTTGTAATAGTAAATAAAAACAGTGTCTTGAATTCATAGTAGTATAAAACAGACAAAACATAACCAAAGAAAAAACAGAATTGTGAATGGGAAACAGGTCACCTAACGCTTAGAAAGTGCAATAATCTCACACTATAACCAAGTCCAACATATATTCTGCAAACTACATGTTTTATAGCTCTGTGAGTATGCTATAAACTGTGTAATTATGTGCATATAACTCTGTAATTTGATTATATTTTTTTAGCTTGTGCAAGTTCAGTTGGAATTAGGATCATTAAAGGATTTAAAAAAGAAAAGAAAAGAAAGTGTGTACGGGCTGGCCCGTTAGCCCGGGAGCCTGTATAGGGCTGGGCTTGGGCTCAATTATTCCAGTTCATATTTAAACCGGGCTTTTTAGCCCAGCCCTAAAAAGCCTGCAACCCGACCGGGTCGGGCTGAAACGGATCGGGTAGCCCGTTTTGGTAGCTCTGCCCTCTAGTTTTGGAAATAGAGAATTTCTTATACCATTTCTGTCATCAAGACATGATAGAAATCATTGTATCGCCATAATCTACTCCACGATCCTGGATCTTCGAGAAATCCGTGCCGAACAATTTTCCTCCCAAGTTCTTATAACATATCATGCATATGAATCTCCTGATTTTTTATGGTAATGAGTGATTTCTCAAGAATTCTTTGAATTCCAATGTGAGGGTGTAATCCACAAGCATCTAGAAACAAGCAATGTGCAGAAATATTTCCAATTTAGGATTTATAGCCAATTCTTGCAATTCCTCTAATTGATCAACGTTATCAAAAACTAGAAGCACCTTAATACCACTGTGAAGCCTATTTGTGATAATCTCAGCTATTTCACGAGTATCATATGAGTCTAGATTTCTTTCATCTAAGGCTTGACATAGAATTTGTTTTTGTACAACAATACCATCACCGTCCATATAAATTTTGCTTGTGTTATGAATAAAAGAACAAGCATCGAATTGACGAGAGATTTTGTCATACAAGAGAGTAGCATGAGTTGTCTTTCCTAGTCCACCCATCCCCCAAATTCCCAGAACTCGAAAGTCATCATCCTCAGATCAATTTTAGAAGTTTTTCTAATTCTTCAATGCGAGGTTGCATCCCAACTAAATTGTTGGTTAACCCTGAGAATTTATGATTCAATACTTCTTTCACTGCCTAAACAATGTTTTCAATCTCTACAAACTCTGGTCTGAAAGAAAGAGGAAAAACAAGAATACTAAATTGAATTATCACCTAAGTTGGAGGAGGATATATTAATGGATTGTGTATAAGTTGTTGGGGGGTACTATCAACCGGGTTTTATATAACAATCTGAAGCTGCACCATAACGGTTTTTAATGTTGATGAAATCACAATGCAACTGCAATTGAAGTCGCATCGGCTGCATATTAATGTGATTCTCCTCAATATGAAGGATCACAACATGACCCCAACTGTCGCGACAGCTATTTAAAACTGGTAATAAGTTATGAAGTGATAAAAAAAATAACTACTTTGTGTCGGTGTCTCGGACACTACACCAAGATGACTCAACATTATAGAAAACGGAAATAACATTGCGATTCAATTTGCTGTGGCATTCATGAATAGCAGCCATTTCAACCAAACACCACGTTGACTTAGAATAGTTTTTTGAGAAGACAACTAGAAACTCTTGAATCTCGAATAGCTTGTAGAAGCTGAGGCCAAATTGATTCTCCTTTCTGGAGAGTTTTATCGTCCTTGAAGACGAAGATACCTTTTTTGGTGTGTCGGGGCCTCGGAAACTCAGAAACACATCGTATTTACATATTCGCATGGATGAGGAGTTGCTGCTGCTACCTGAATCCATTGGTACAGTACAGAACGGTTGAGGGTCGTCGAATGATAGATGAAAAAGTAGCAGTGCTTTGAAGGAGCGAGGAACTTGGAGTTGACTTTTCATTAAACTGGTATAATCACCGGCTATAGACCATAGCATTGGTTTGTTGTATTCCGTGAGATAATAGTGATTTTCAATGCAAGGAGTAGTCACGATAATTCTTCAATTGTATGTAAAAGAATTAATGTCTTGTTAATGAACTATTTTAATGTTAGAGACTATTTTGAAATTTCGATACAGTGAGGAACTATAATGGCTACTTGTTATATATTCATGGACTAAAATGACTATTACCCCTTGATTTAAAAAAAACACATTTATTTATTTATGGATTGAAATTGATTTAATTTCGATAGCACAGAACAAATTAAAGAACAATAGTCTGATAATATTTTGAATGGTATTATGTCCATCTACAACCTTACAAAGACATTGTTTGATGTTAGGACCCACATTTTTGTCTTCTCAAAATTATATCCTCCATAACTCATATCATCTTGTATATAACCAACCAACACACCATCAACTAACTTGATGAAACCTTCTGTTTCTCTCCACTTAGCCAAACAACCGAAAATGTGATGTTGTTGCAAGGACTTCTGAATCCCAGACCTATGATTCTGCCTAGTATAAGGCTTGAACACTTGTAATCTGCAACAATGAAGCCATAACAACTGAACTCAAGCACCTACAAAATATGGCTTAGGATCCACTTGATAAAGAGCATCTTTTAATGCCTAAGAGAATGCAAGATGATAAGTATGAGGTATACTCTTCATAGTGATGATAGGTGTTTGAAGGACGTTCTCTAACAACCTAGCATCTAAAATCAATCCCTCTTTTACATGCATGTTATCGGGGTCTTTTTAAGTTGGTTTTAAAATATGTATGATGTAGCTCCTGACCTCCCTTGTCCCTAACATGAACTAGACCATCAAGATGATGACATGCGTTACTCATGGCAAGAAAACTCATACATTTTCCAAACATTCATTGCACAACCATCTTCAAAGACTCCTCCAACACCATAAACAAAACACGATCACTCTTAAGGGATTTTCGTAACATATTTTTTCCTTTTGTCAGTACATAGGTATAGCGCCTTAAGTGGGTAACCATACGAGAATCACTTTTACTTCCTTCCTTTCCATCTGTGCAACAATGGAACCCACAAAAAAGGACGGTGAAGACCTCTTATCTAAGTATAAGCCATTGAACAATGCAAAAAATGTTCCTTAACTCTACGCAATACAAAAAAAATTTAGAAATCAAAATATTTCAAAAGATAACGTTTGGTTGAAGAGTTTCAACAAACATATTGTGGGCATCAGTGAAAGAGTGCGTTTTGACAAAAATTTGATGCGGGAAGTGGAGGTAATGTGATGATGGGTGAGTGATGATAAATGAGTAAGGAATTTTTAGAAATAATAAAACAAACAGTTGATGGGTGAAAAACATGAGACTTATAAATATGGGTTTGTGTGGATTTGGGAGACCTCAAAGATTGAGTTGAGTTTGCGTTGAGACTGGAGGGTTCAAATGTGTGTGTAGAAAGGGAAGAGTTTGTTGGTGTCGTTGGCATTGATGTATCTAGGACTCTGGCCCAACGGGTGCGGAAAAATTCCGGCGATAAAAGTTTTCAAATTCAATCAGTTTTGTTTTGTCAAAACTACTTTCTTTTATTTTCATTACTATACTTTTATTTAAATTTGAAATATTATTAACTTATTTTAGATTTTATTTGAAATTAGAAAACTGTATTAAATTAAATTGTTTGATTAAGTAAGCAAAATAAAACTATAAATAAAAAAGTAAACAAAGGATAAATTTAGAAGAAGAAAACCTACACTTTGTAAAAAAAAAAAAAACTAAAAAAAAAA
>Ga0228710_1003363_pt1 | contig 25500 bp, 20 predicted proteins | sample MedpolnodulmetaG_FD_177995 | JGI IMG/M metagenome (GOLD analysis project Ga0228710, IMG submission 177995) | Root nodule microbial communities from Medicago polymorpha collected in Santa Monica, California, United States - pink nodules | ecosystem: Host-associated > Plants > Roots > Nodule...
TCTTGTGTGATTGAGCAACTTATAATTTGAGATTACATTTTAGTGGAACTCTCCTTGGAAGTGCAAGGAGGACAGGACTACTTCCGGTTTGTGGAAGGAACCTGTATAATTGCTTGTGTTCTTTCTTCTTCTGTTCTTTACATTATCTGCTGCACATAGACTCTGAACTCACTCAGACTCTGAACTACTTCAGACTCTGAACCTGAGGACAGTTATCTAGAACATAAAAGAAGTTTCCAAAAACACAATTCAACCCCCCTTTCTTGTGGTTTTTCTCACCTTCACCTACAACACTGGATTCTATTTCTCAGGCAATTCCGGCTCCTATTCCATCCTCTGCTTTGATTTCTAATACACAGATGGTGCCGATTAATATTGTTTCTTCATCAATGGTTACTTCTTAGACGGTTGTCCCTGTGTCCATACCATCTATGTCATCCAACTCTTTCAGCTTTCCTTTTCATAATGGTTTTGATTGTATCTCTACTGATGAGTTGCCACAGACCAAGCCAGTGTTGGAGGTTGTTTCCCCAGTAGCGCACATTGACGTGCATTCCGAAGTGGAGCGGTCACATCGAACATCACGGGAGGGGTTGGAGATCCCCATGGTTGATGATGTTACTGCTACGCATGTCTCACACTTATCCCCTGTTGAGCACGATGACGTGCATGAGGTGTATGTTGATCTGTTACAAATCCAAGCGGGTCGTTTTGTGGAGGGCAATGACATGCAATCTGACTCACACAACTCCCCACCTGTTGACCGTACTATTGATCTTTCTTTGGTATCTTTTGAGGCCGCAGAGGGATCCCTTGATGGGACTAGAAATGTCGAGAAAGAGGTTGTCTCTCAAGATGGTCCAGGGAATAATGTTATGCCAAAGGTTCGCAGTAGTTCTAGGATTCAACAAGACATGGAGCTATGGCGCCGAGTTAAGGAGTATGATCAAAAATGCACTGAATCACCTTTCCTCCCTGTTTTAACAAGGAAGCAGAAGCAACACCTAAAGAAGACCACTGTGGGTAAGCCGTACAAAACACGTTCTACGGGTGATAATTCTACTACTGATCAATGATAGTTTTGTTCTGGAATGTCTGTGGTTTTGGTAACTCGGACACTAAAATTGCCTTACAAAACTCTCACATTTTTCGTGAAGGTAACGGCTGTGCTGACAAGATGGCTGCTATGGGTTACTTGGTGCAGTTTGGTTGTCGGTTTTACCTTCTAATTTGCAGCCAGACTTTTATTCGGACTGTTGTGGAATGCCTCGGTTTAGATTCTCGTAGGTGGTTGTCTTTATTATTTTTTTGCTCTTCTTTTATGTTTTTTCGCTTTTTTATTTTTTCTTCGAGGGTTTTGGCCTAGTCCCCCCTCTTGTATTTTCCCCCCTTTTTAAATAAAATTTGAGATTGGAGGTATAAGATGGAAGTTCATCGGGGTGCCAACCTAGTTGGGATGTCATTGCTCCTTCTTAATGTTAGTCCTCTCTCCTGGTTTACCAAAAAAATATATTAACCTATTAAACACTTAGACCATCTTCAGTTTGAGGGTCTTAACCTTTTAAAACTTGGTATCTATTAGGCACCTTCATTAGGGAGAAATTTTTTCGAGGTACCCCAAATATTAAGTGGGATTCACACTTTTTTATTATTAATAAATTGAAATATAATTATATAAAATTATTGATAGTTGATTAATGAGTTTTATTTTAAAAAAATTGTGCCAGATGCTGGTTTGAGAGTAGGCATGACAATGGGGCAGGGTGAGGACGAGTTTTACATTCCCCATCCCCATACCTGATTCTCATATAGTTACACATTACCCTACCCATACCCAATGGAGATGAAAAATTGAACTTCATCCCCGTCCCCGACGGGTTGGGTATCCCCGCCCCATCTCCGTCCCCGCATTGAATATTTTTTTTAATAAAAAATAGAAGTTTTTTGCAACCCCAAGAGAAATGTTGTAATCCATTATCCAGCAATATGCTCACTTTAACATTTGTTAGACCGATTTATTTAGTTGCTCCTTTAAATATCAATAGTAGTTTTTATAACACGACAATTATCAAACAAAATAACATGACATATCAACATAAAATAATTTTCTGCATTCGGGACGGGTTTGTGTATGGTTTATGGGTGGGTACCTATATACCTGTTACCCGTCCCATACCCGTGTTTTGAATTTGAGGAAAACTCAAATCTATACCCAAACCCAGTTAAAACGGGGAAAACCCGTCAAATTGGGTTTGGTTCGGGCGGTAACCACGAGTATGGATTTTGTTGCCATGCCTATTTGAGAGATTGAGTGTTTATTAAACACTACTATTAAAAATTATAGATGAGTGGTGTGTACACATGTAACTTATTTAAATATAAAAAATAGAGCAGTGTTATTTGAACAACTCTTTCTTGTGATAACTTGTTACACAACCAAATTATATAAAGAAATTTAGGTAGTGACACAAAAATCAAAGCAATAGAAAGAGAAAATAGAAAGACTAATGTGAGTATTAGAGACAAAATTTTCACAAAACTTATAAAAAATGATTGGTCAAATATGATTTCACTAAAAAATAAATGTCTTTATCGTAGATACTCTTATAATCAGTAACACATATGTAGTTAAAAAATGTTGTTCTTAAAACCCATCTCAATTATCTTAAAACAAGACCTATCTATCTATCTTTTTTTTTTGACAGAATACCTCATCATCTATCTATCTCTCTCTATCTATCAATCAATATTGTTAAAACTGAATACCTCATCATCTGATTTCAAACTTGATTGCTGTCGTGTGTGAGTTTGGTGCTTGGTATACCATTTACCAACAAAAAGAAAATGATAGAATTAACTACTTTAAAAACCAAATATAATCAACGAACTAAAGAATAAATAACTTAAAAATTGATTTCCCACCTCCAATTGGCGCACCCGAGAAGCAAACATTTACATGAATAAACCACACCAAATTGATTTTTTAACTACTTTAAAAACCAAATATAATCAACAAACTAAAAAAATAAATAACTTAAAAATTGATTTCCCACCTCCAATTGGCACCCGCGAAGCAAACATTTACATATTTACGGTAAACCACCAAATTGATTTTGTATTTGTAGGTAATTTTCAAATTAGTCTTTAACTTTATTAATATTTTAAATTAATCATTGTCTTTGTTAAAAGTTTTTCAATTTGGTTCCTTATCATGTGACAAGAGACTTAATTGAGAAACTTCTAACAAAGATAAGGACTAATTTGAAATATTAATAAAGTCATTGACTAATTTGAAAATGACTTCAAAAGAGAGTACCCACACACATTGCTTATTGTTATGTAAATTATCCTATGCGTGCATAACTGCGGAGGCTAATCTCTCAAACTTTGCGAGATTAATGAAATGTTAACAAATATCTTTACAACACTAGTTAAAAAAACAAATATAATAAAATATTTTAAAATTTATGTAATCAAACTGAAAAAAATTGTAAAAAAATTCTTTTTTTAATACAAAATTTTAATTTATTTTTGAAGGAGAATACAAAATTTAATCTGTTTAGTTTTTTTGCCTAATACATCAAAGGTACTTACTTGTTAGCATCAAAGGTACGGTTTCGTTTGCGTTTAGGCTCTTCTGTCCTTTTTGCATTTTCCGTTTCCCTTTCTCTCACCTTTCCTCTCTTTATTACCATCCATTTAATTCCCTTCCGTTACACATTTTTTCCCTAAAATAAAAATAAAACAAAAAACCAATATCCATTTTTTGTTTTGTTTTAAACTTCTCAAACCCCTCCCCTGAAATTTCTCCCCTTAAATCTTCCTTCACCCCTTTTTTCTTTTCTCATTAAAAATCATCAAAAAGAAAGAGAGAATAAAAAATTCTTCTATTGTTGTGTTTTTGGTGAGAAAGAAAGAAAGAAAAAAGAGAAAAATGGCGTCGAGTATAGGGATAATGGATAGCGCATATTTTGTCGGTAGAAATGAGATTCTGAGTTGGATCAATAAACGTCTTCAACTTAATCTCTCTCGCATTGAAGAGGTAATCAACATTGCTTTTCACACCTCCCCTCATTTCTTTTGTTGAATGAGGAAATGTGCTTGTTTTAATTGACGCAATTTCGCGATGACATTGTGATTTTGTTGAACCTCTAAATGATTAATTATGTTTTATTGACTTCGTGGTGGTGGAGGCTTGAGACCTCGGAGTCTGCTCCTCTTTAGGTCTCAGGTTCAAATCCTCGCGGTGCTAACAATTCATGTTTTGGGCCGGTCCATACAGGGCTTTGCTCTCGTTTCAATTAAGCCCTCGATAGTGGAGGGCAGGATTGTTGCACAAGCTGGTCCTTAGGCCGGATACCGAGTTTCCAGAAGTTTCAATTTAGCTCCTGCTATTGGAGGGCGGTATTGTTGCACTAGCTGGTCCTTGGACCGGATACCGAGTTTTGAAAAAAAAAAAGTTTTATTGTTGAAATGTTGATTGAATGTGAATCATTTGATCTGCATGTTGATTTTTGGGTGTTCACATTGTGGACATGTGAAGAACTTAATATTCAATTATACTGATTCAGGGTTTTTGTGAAAAAACTTTATATATGTTTCTGGCGCTTGCATTATTTTTTAAGTTATTATTCTGAATTTTATTCAATTTGGTCTTTAAATTAATTAATCAAAGTAGTATGCATTTGGCAGCCAAAAACACGTTTTTTATCGCCCAACTAAGACCAAATAGACATTGTTTTAATTCAGCTTAAGAAGTAAAATTAATTCATCATATATGTACTTGTGACCAATTCAAGTACATTTTTTTGTTGAATGCGTTACTTAGCATGCTTATGACTGATCCTAGCCTCTCGAAATTGATTGTTGTGGAAGCAAACCATCTCTTGTTTCAGTAAAATTTGTCTTGGAAGTCATTATTTTTTCCGTTAGTGGTAGAAAACACAGTTTTTGAGACAATTTGGATAGTGAAGGATGTTAGATAACTATATTCCTAGCTGTTATTGTTAATGATATTGTGCTATAGTTTGAGCATCGACACAGAGTGAAGCTACCATTGCTTTTGCATTAATTTGTAGGTTAATTTGTTTTTAAAAAAGGGCACAATAACGATTTCAAAGCTGATCAGTTAATGAAAGTATACTTTCTTGTTCTCACCATTCTTATGCCCTGTGTTCATTCATTGCCAGGCTGCATCTGGGGCTGTGCAATGCCAGATGTTGGACATGACGTATCCAGGGGTTGTGCCGATGCACAAGGTAGCAACACAACTTTGCTTTTATTTTCGTTTCTCCCTCTTCTGATATTTCATTTGCATTACAAATAATTTTGAAATTTCGGGTTCATTTTAGGTGAATTTTGATGCAAAGACAGAGTATGATATGATTCAAAACTATAAAGTTCTACAGGATGTGTTCAACAAGCTGAAAATTGCAAAGGTATTTTTTTTTCCCTCAAAATTTTAAGCAGAACACTTGGAGAGAGCTTTGCTTTGATCATGTATACATATGTAAACAATTAAATCTTAGGATATATGAAATAGTATCTTTATCAGGATCTAGAAATGCTAATGAAGGTTAATTTATTAACTTGGTTCCATTCATGCATTTGGGCATATCTTAAGACATATGCACTTATATTGGTGTTTGGAAGAGCTTAAAAAATAGCCTATAACATTCCTAATAAGTTGTTTTGAGCTTATTTTCTTGTGCTCCCTAAGATAGTATATGGAAACAGCTTGTACAAAGTTTACGCAGAGTTTATCGCCATAAACTATTTAATTGTAGAAGCATATAGAAACAACTTTTCCAGAGCTTATGAGTTTATCCCCATAAACTATTTGATTGTAGAAACAACTTATACATGAGCTTTTGTATGACGAATAAGCGCTTAACCCATAAACTCTTCGATTATGGACATTTTATTGTATGATAAGTGTTTTAAGTGTTTACTGAATACACATTCATTTAAGTTGTTTATCCAAAGCCCCTTTGTTCATGTACATTTCAATATTTAAGGAGATTATTTATGTTTCCTTGCCCTTTTACTCTTCCCCAATTATATATCCTTATGTTTTTCTCACTGGTGGACTGCAGTTTTTTAGGGTTATTTCTATAGGCTTTGTTTGTGAGTTTGGAGGGTAAGGGATGGGAGGGCTTTGGAAAAAATGAATGAGCAAGTGGAAGAAATAGATGACTTTGAGAGAAAAGGGCTTTGGGGGGTTTATTTTTCTTCATAATACAAAATCCTCCTAATTTGGGGGAACTCCAAAATTGTATTGGAGGAGGATTTTGGAGGGTTTATATGAACTCTTCAAATTCAATCTATGTTACTTTTTTTCCCCAAAATTCTTTTTCCCCCCTATATTTCCGACCCCCCAAAACACTCCCCTCCCCTCCAAATTCCCAAACAGACCCTTAGGAAGGGTGGTTAACCCTGCGTAAAAGATTTGATGGAGTACAAGGTTGTGGTGTGTTCTTGATTTGATGCTCAATACTAGTTTTATTTTTATTTTTGGGCCATGCTATCCTACCTTCATCAATTGCATGTCTTTTATGCTAGGATGTGAAAATTCTTCTTGAATTAAAAGTAATTTATTTTCGGGTTATAACTTTACTTGAGAACAAAAACTGGTATATGAAAATACTTTGGCACAATCTATGGTTGATGCTTGCATTTGTTGAGCACTTAAGCTAATTTGATTACCATGTGGCAGCATATTGAAGTTAACAGGCTTGTTAAAGGCCGACCTTTGGACAACTTGGAGTTCCTACAATGGCTGAAACGTTACTGTGATTCTGTTAATGGTGGCATTATGAATGAGTATGCTACTTGCTCTCTGTTCCTTCCTATCATTTAATCAACTTTGATTACTGTTGTTTTTTTATAAGCAATTTTGTAAGAATACTTAATTAGATCATTGCTATTTTGATGTAATTGCTTGAACGATCTATATCCAATGTATATTTTCACTAATACTTGAATATGCAATTCTATGCCATGTATATATGTTCTCTTGTTATGCATATATTTTATAACACCCTTCTTATTTTCCCTTTAGGAACTATAATCCCGTGGAGCGTAGGATTAAGGGTGGAAAGGACCGAAATGTTAAGAGTTTAAGGAGCTCAAAGTCACTTCAATCAAACACTACGAATAATACTGGTTCAGGCGAACTAAGTCCAAATAGAAATTCAGGTTGGCTTATTTCATTTTATTCTACTTATTCCCTCCCTTAACTTTTTTCCGTTTTTAATTAAAGTACTTTTGAGTGTAGGACCTAAGATATCGAGGTCAAGTGGAGGATCGGATGGGGCTAATTCATCAGCAGAGATTCAGGCCTTGTCCAAGCAGGTACAACTTTGAAAATTAGGTTTGCTACTATTAGCAAAATTGCATGAAAGATAAACCTCCTTTCAGCATTGAAACCCAACTGAAAATATAGTACATAGCCAAAGAAGACCATGGACATTGACAGAAAGTAATAAAACTGTTAGATGTATGTAATAGGTTATACATACATAGCCAATGATATTCCTGATGGTAGTAGTGCCTGATAGCATATACATGCCTGTGCTATCAATGTCTCATTCTCAATTACCACCCAATCTATTAGTTCTGGTATATATCAGTTTTAAGTTTTCACTTAATAATTTAATGAAAAAATTATTTACCTTTTTTTTTTGTTCATTGTTCACTTTGCTTTTTGTTTCACAGGTTACTGATCTCAAACTCTCGGTGGATCTCTTGGAAAAAGAAAGAGACTTTTACTTTTCAAAACTACGGGATATAGAAATTCTATGCCAGACATCAGAACTGGAGAATGAACCTGTAAGAATTCCGGCAAAGGCTTGCATTGTAGTTAATTTACTTTTACTTTTAAAAAATGAGAGGTTTCTTTCCTTGCCCGTGATCATGTCTACTTACTTCTATGTGGTTCATCAAATACATTATATTTTACTCTCACATCCTTTAATTAATTATTTTCTTTCACCTAAATTTCCTAATACCTTCAAATTTCAATCATCTGGAGTGTTTGATTTGAAAAATATTTTGTTCTGGCAATGACATGTATATTTTTAGTTGCTTTATATCATTCACGAGTTAGGTTTACCCTTGAGTTCTAAATTTTTATGTTTCTTTAGTCAAGGAGAAATGACTCTCTGAATGGTTTGGAACACTAATAAGCCGTGTTTTCTACTTCCACATCCATGACAATTTGGTGTTTCTCTTTAAATATGACGTGGATTGTAACCCCCTGTGTTTCTTGAAATTGTATATGCTTGCTTTGGTCCGTTCCAGCTTGATAATGTGTGAAGAATCCATGCATAGGTTAATAGTCCAATAGGCTCAATCATGTAGTTGATCATACATCAATTGAAAATGAATTTAGAACATATGGGGCTGTTATGCAGTACTCTTAGAAGCGTGGTTAAAAATAAATTGAAAAAAATCAATTCATGCGCAACGTTACTTTTTGCAGATATCGGTAGCAATTAAGAAGATTTTGTATGCTGCTGATGCAAAAGAGTCAGCATTAGAGGAAGCTCAGGCTTACATTAATCAAACATTGGATGCTGTTGAAGATCAACCAGAAACCGAAGCATGATTTCTCATTCCAGGCTGGTATTCATAAGAGATTTTCCAGGGTCTGTTAAACAAGCTTAGTGCCATCTGCGATGAGAGAGACCAGAAACTGTTCCCATCCAATGGCCAGAAAGTGTCATTTAATTACATAGATTTAACTGTTTTTCTCCTTGTAAGCTTGGATGGATAATCAATATATTTTTAGAACTTTTTTATTGAACATTGCTTTTGAAAATTGCCAATTGTATTTTAGATGTATCAGTCTGTCTCCGTTGTTTCAAATCAAAAGCTGGTTTTAAACAATTACGTCTTGTTTGGTTAGATAGGGATGAAAATAGACTAGTCTGAACTAGATTTTGACCTTATAAAAAGTTTAAGGCATAAGCTTATTTTTTGACCTGAACCTGGCATTTTTTTAAAAAGTGTTATGTCCGATTAGTTTATTTCAAAGCCTATTTCATATCAATATCTTTAATTAAACTAACCTACTTTTAGATAGACTAACAATCTGCTATGCCAATGAGTTAAAAGTTCTATTTTGAGATTTATGATGACTATGAAGAGACACATTTGACTTTGTCACACATACTAATACATCAAGATATCTATAATTTTATATTAGAAAAAAATGTGAAAATTTAATATTTAAATAATATACATTGAGACGAATCTAACATCTTATATGATATTATTTATCTTTGTATATTAGTAGAAAAATGTGGTCAAAATATGTTAGGTAAATATTACACATTATCAAAATGTCATTTATTCTAGAACAGAGGAAGTATTTCATTAGAGTTACGATACATGGACAACCTTAGATAGCAATACACCTCTTGGCACCCACACAAAAATCTGACACGTGGATCTTGCACAAGCACACTTTCTCTTTCATCTCCTCTTCTCTCTTTCTAGTGCATGAAGTGTACAAGAATGTATGGGAATAAAGAATGTCTATCTAACATTTTTCATTTCATTACCATCTTATAAAAATACATTTATATATGTCAAAAATCAATGTAGGCAAAATATGTTTAAATTAATGAAAATGTTTTAACACAGAATAAATATAAGATAATGGTAATAAAAGATTAAAGGACGAGCAGTGTTGGTGTAAATTTATCAATCATGATTTAAATACTACTTTGGTCCTTTAATTTATTTAAAGGTTCAATAATATGTTTAAATTAATGAAAATGTTTTAACACAGAATAAATATAAGATAATGGTAATAAAAGATTAAAGGACGAGCACTGTTGGTATAATTTTATCAATCATGATTTAAATACTACTTTGGTCATTTAATTTATTTTAAAGGTTCAATTTAATCCCTTAACTTTAAAACTAGACAATTTGATCTATTAATTTATTTTAAAAGTTCAGTCTGATTGTTTAACTTTAGGTTAGCAATCAGAATGTGCGGCACTCATCTCCTGAAATCATTGAGCCTAGAAATGCGTCACCATCTCATTCTATACCTACGGCCTCCAAATTGCCGCAAGGTGGGAAGCTTCTGCAGAAAACGCTGGTTGCTAATGCGGTTCCGAAGTTAGTTCCGAATGCAGTGCCTTGTAAAATCAATGATCAGTTATCTCAGCAGGTTCTTGAGGTGGTGGGTGACACTCAATCAGGGGATCCTTTAATTGTTAAAAAGAGGGTTGTCAAGCGAACCTCATCTTGCCCTCCAGGTAGGGTTCGTTCGGCAACTTCTGGTCCGTGGAGTTTAGAGTGGTGAATAGACAGAAAGTTTTTGATTCCGGGGTTCCGTTATTGCTAAAGCTGAAGGTTTCTGAAAATTCTAATTCTAAATGTGCACCAAGAATAACTAAGAAGAAGGGTGACGGTTACCTACGTCACTGTGCTCAAAGTCTAAAACGTATTGCAAGACTTTCAGATAAAGATGTAAAGAGGTTCTTCGTGCTTTGCGAAGGACTATGAAACAACGTAAGGCGGTATCTGATGTATCTAAGGCCAAGGGCATGTCTAATGATGTTTCTTCTAATAATGAGTTTCAGTCATCTGTCAATAGTGATTGGAAGCATTGGTTGGTGCTTCATGGTAATGATAAGGCGATGTATGAGGATGTCTGAGGTATAGGGAAGGTTGTTGGTCTTAAGTTTAATGGTGATAAAAATAATATGTTTGATGTTCTGTCAGTGGTGGGAAGGAAAAATAATGGTGGTGGTGGGTAGGGTGTGTAGGCCGAAGTTGAGGTTTAAGGAGAGGGGACAGGGTGGATTGGTGTTGTGTGTTTGTAAATGAAAATAATATCTTGGAATGTTAGGCGGTTAGGGAGTTTTGAAAAAAGAAGGGAGGTGTGTCAGTTGGTGCGGGAGAAAAAACCTTTTATTCTTTGTTTACAAGAAACCAAGTTGTCTGTGTTTGATGCTCCAATTTGTAAATCTATATGGGGTGATGTAAATGTTGATTTTTCTTACCAACCTTCAATGGGAGCTTCTGGTGGTTTAGTTACTTTTTGGGATGTTAAGGAGGTTGAGGTATGGTCATCTATGCCTTTCGATCATGTTTTGGTGATTGTAGGCCGTTTTTTGAACACTAGGGAGGAGTTTGTTTTGTTTAATGTTTATGCCCCTTGTGATGCTACTCGACAACAGGTCCTTTGGAATAATTTATCTATCAGATTGGGTTATTTGTCAGTTCAAAATGTTTGTGTGTGTGGTGATTTTGATGCGGTCCAGTGCACAGAGGAACGTCGGAGTCTTGGAAGTGTGTTTAATCTGGGGTGGAGCAAAAATTTCAATAATTTTATTGACGAGAATTTGCTGGTGGACCTCCCTCTCCGGGGCCGCAAGTACACATGGTTTCGGGGGGACGGGAAGTCTATGAGTCGCATTGATCGGTTTTCACTATCTGAAAGTTGGTGTTTGACTTAACCTAATTGCTTCCAGTTGGCCACGCCGTGTGGTTTGTCGGATCACTGTCCTTTGATGCTTGCTAATGATGATGAAAATTGGGGACCAAGACCGTTTAGTATGCTAAAATGTTGGGAGACTTTTCCTAGCTATAATAATTTTGTTCGCGATAAGTTTAAGTCCTTTCAATTGGAGGGCTGGGGTTGCTATGTCTTGAAAGAAAAAAATGAAGCTTGTAAAATTGGCCTTAAAAGAATGGCATCAGTGTCATACACATAATTTACCTACAAGAATTTTGCCCCTAAAGGATAAAATTGCTTCTTTAGATTTGAAAGGGGAGACAAATGACTTATGTGATGGAGAGATTGAGGAGCTTCATGGATTTTCAGAAGAGCTGTTTTCTTTATCTCGAATGAAATCAAGTATTTGTTGGCAACAATCAAGAATTCAATGGTTTATGTGAAGGGGATGTGAACTCGAAGTTCTTTCACGGTATTATGTCAAGTAGGCGTCGAAGAAATTCAATTTCGTTCTTTTTTGTGAATGGAGTGTTGATTGAAGGGGTTCAAAATATGCGTAATGATGTGTTCACCCATTTCTCGTCTCACTTTCAGCCTCATCATGTTCAACGCCCTAGTATGGATGCTCTTAATTTTCGAACATTGTCTTGGAGAGAAGGGGCGGTTTTGATAAAGCCGTTCTCAATGGAGGAGGTGAAGGCACCGATGTAGGACTGTGGTAATTTCAAATGCCCGGGCCCTGATGGGGTTAATTTTGGCTTCATAAAGGACTTATGGGACATTTTGAAGGATGATGTGCTCACAGGAATGGAAGGTTGGCAAAAGGATCAACAACACTTTCATTGCTCTTATTCCTAAGATTGACAGTCCTCAACGCCTGAATGATTTTAAACCGATTTCGTTGGTGGGCAGTATGTATAAAATTTTGGCACAGGTGCTTGCTAATAGACTTCGCTCTATGATTGGTTCTGTTGTTTCGGATTCTTAGTCTGCATTCATTAAAGGCCGTCAGATTATGGATGGCATTTTGGTGGCTAATGAAATAGTTGACGAAGCGCATCGGTGTAAGAAGGAATTGATTCTTTTTAAGGTGGATTTTGAGATGATTCAATTGATTGGGGTTGCTTAGATGAGGTTATGTTGAAAATGGGCTTCCCGACTCTTTGGCGTAAATTGATAAAAGAGTGCATTGGAACAACCACTGCTTCAGTTTTGGTAAATGGGTCTCCAACTAATGAGTTCTCTTTGGGGAGGAGCCTGAGGCAGGGTGACCCTCTCTCACCCTTCTTGTTTCTTTTAGCCGTAGAGGGGTTTAACGTGTTGATGGAATCTTTGTCGGTTAATAATCTCTTTTCTAGTTATAAGGTGGGGAGTAGTTTAAGTAGATAAAATAGTCACGGGGGGTTGAATTGTGACCCTTTAAAAATTAACCTGTAACTTTAAAATTGATTCTCAAGTTGTTTACTTGGAATAGTTAAGTTAGTAGTTTAACTTCGATTCGTTCTGAAGTTCATATGCAAAAACTACTTAATAAGATAAATGTGTGTGTGTGTAGTGTATACTGAAATTAAAGAGTATAGGGAAGAGAGAATTAACACACAAAGATTTATAGTGGTTCACCCATAAAGCTAGATGAGACTTTGTTTACAATTTGTATGGAGTTTGAATGATTGAAATCAGACAAGAGAATAATGGAGGGAGAAATTATCTTTAACAAGATAATAGAGAGAAATTATTGATTAAGAGAGAGATAGAAACAATGTTATCAATATCACAAGAAGTTAGTGTAATCCAAGTCCAATCCGATTCGAATCTCATCTAGAAGAGTTATAAAATGACAATTAATGTTACAATTATTAATTAATAATTAATTCTTCTTCTCAAATTTAAATAATACGTAGATTATATTACTTTTAGACCGTTTGTGATATCTTTGTCATTTGATATGTTTGACGATGAATTATTTGGTTCGAAAGAGTCTTTATTGCTTGTTGTTTGGTTGCAAGAGGTTGATGGTAAGTAGACAAGTTGTTGTTTACAAGTTTGACCTCTTAACTTGAAGGAATATGTAATCGCATATAATTATAAAATACCATATTAATTAATAATAATTTTCTTTGGCAGTAAGAAAAAAAAATCTCTTCCACAATTTTTTTAATATACATCTTGAATTGATAGTTTTTTTAAGCAAAGGAAAAAGTAAATTGATAAAAACAGACGTAAAAAAACAAAAAATAATCAAGGACATAAACCTGACAAAATAAACCCACAGAAAAATGCATGTCAGTCCTAACGGATAATAGATACATATAAATCAACACAATCCAATGAACCCTAACATACAATACATACATATCCCAACTCTATCCTAACAAAAACATCCATCACGAGCACAATCCAATGAACCTGCATACAGGCGTAAAAGCAAAATGTAAAAAAAGATGATGTGTTGACATTTGTGAGCTCCAACCAGAGAGGTCTAAAGGCTGATGAATGAACTGACCGTCAACACAACAACTTGTCTACTTACCATCAACCTCTTGCAACCAAACAACAAGCAATAAAGACTCTTTCGAACCAAATAATTCATCGTCAAACATATCAAATGACAAAGATATCACAAACGGTCTAAAAGTAATATAATCTACGTATTATTTAAATTTGAGAAGAAGAATTAATTATTAATTAATAATTGTAACATTAATTGTCATTTTATAACTCTTCTAGTGAGATTCGAATCGGATTGGACTTGGATTACACTAACTTCTTGTGATATTGATAACATTGTTTCTATCTCTCTCTTAATCAATAATTTCTCTCATATAAATAAATTATTTTAATCATTCATCAATAATTCTCTCTCATCTAAAATTCACCGATACTCAAATCTGATTTGAACCATATCTATTGTGGTTATAAAGTAAAGTTCTTATCAATGAGTTGTGTTTTCATGGATTATACAAATAATGTATAATGTAAAGGAGTAATTCTTAAATGAATGAGAAACATGATTACTATTGAAAAAAATGATATAATAAAAGCATATTTTGAACATAGTTTACACTTTATTATATTGTATGGTCTTTTTAACCTCGTCAAAAGGATTAGTGTTTATCATGATAAAATATGAAGAAAAAACATGTAGAATATATAATTGTATATTTTAACATAAATTATTTAATATAATTATTTATTTTGCTAAATTATAAATTTGAATTTCTATTTAATTTCTAATATTTTGTTTTTATTTTTTTGATTTTAATTAAAAAAATTAGAAAATGAGTAAGGTCAATGTCCCATTTCACCTATAAAATACCTGGTGTTGGGGAAGACAAACTCACATCACCTTTGAGTTCTATCTTTCACAAGGTGCTTTGAAAGAAGAAACCAATTAGGAGTTGACACAATGGGTTCTTTAGGCACAACAAAGAAAGTTCCTCATGTTGTGTGTGTCCCATTTCCAGCACAAGGTCACATAAACCCAATGCTGAACCTAGCAAAGCTTCTTCATTTCAAAGGTGGTTTTCATGTCACCTTTGTTAACACAGAATACAATCACAAACGTCATCTCAAAGCTAGAGGTCCTGATTCTCTCAATGGTCTACCAACGTTTCGCTTCGAAACAATCCCTGATGGTCTTCCGGAGTCCAACGTGGATTCGACACAAGATATTCCTTCCTTGTGTGAATCCACTAGAAAAACTTGTTTACCTCATTTTAAGAACCTTCTTTCAAAACTCAACAATGCTTTAGACACTCCTCCAGTAACTTGCATTGTTTCTGATGGTGTTATGAGCTTTACTTTGGATGCTGCTCAAGAACTTAACATCCCACAAGTCATTTTTTGGACAACTAGTGCATGTGGTTTCATGTGCTATGCGCAATATCACCAACTCATGGAAAAGGGCTTAATACCACTCAAAGGTAAGTTATTTTTGTTTGCTTAGATTGAAAAACAGTTTGCTTAGATGAATTCTCATTTTCTGTGCCTATAATATTGTCTCATTTCTTAGTCTCTAAATAAAAAAACTCTTTGACCTTAGTTAATAATTCTTTGACTATTAGTGCCCACATTAAATGGATCCCAGAATTTTTTCATTGCGAACAAGTTGCATCACTTAATGACCGTCTCAAAATAATTTTCTCTTTAACATTTTTTTATTTTCTCTCAAAGCAACATTTATTATTTTTTTCCACTATTATAATCTTATTTATTGAATTTCATCAAACTTAATTACTTCACTAACTATATTTAATAAGGGTATTTTAGTAAATGATACTAGTTTTACCATTGAAATCAACAGAATTGATCATTTCCTTAAAAATTGCGCCCAAACCTTAAACGATTATTATTTTGATACAAAGGGAGTACAATTTTTAAGACGTTGAATTTGTTTAGTGTTCACCACATTCATGCATTTGATTTAGGAAATTTGGAAATAAAAATTATCTTTCATTTGACCAAATGAATATTTTTTATCTTAAAAACACTAAATTAAAATATTTAATATTATATCAATTATTGAGTCAAAAAGATATTGTTTCAATTATAAATAATAAATAAATTAGTAAAAACCTCTATAAATAAATAAATAAATGAGAAATATAACCCACTTGTGTTAGTCTGGTGGTGTTGCTTGAGACCTTGGAGTGTGATCCTCCTTAAGGTCCTAGGATATGTTGAGACTTGAAATCGTGGACTAAAAGTGTTTTTTTTTAACAAGTCAAAATGAAATATTATAACCACCAAGAGCAATTCATCTCGCATAGTGGACTAAAAGTGTTAACGAAAGCACTTTAGAGATTAAATTTTTAGAATTTTTATATAAAAGATAAATTGACCATCCAATTTGACAGTGTAACAACATATTGTCATATCATCAAATTAATGGTCAAAATCGCGAGTTGATCATTTAACACCTCATATATTTTTTTAAAAACTAATAAGCTAAAACTCTCACCAACAACTTCCAATATTTTTATGGGGTGCATCTTTTAAACAATCACCAACTAATTATGAAGTAAATTTTGTGTTACATGCAGACTGGAGTTACATGACAAATGGGTATCTGGAGACAACACTAGATTGGGTGCCAGGCATAAAAGAAATTCGATTGAAAGATATTCCAAGCTTCATAAGAACCACAGACCCAAATGATCCAATGGTTGAGTTCATATCAGGAGAGTGCCAAAGAGCTCAAAAAGCATCTGCTATAATTTTGAACACATTTAATGCTTTAGAGCATGATGTTTTGGAAGCACTCTCTTCCATTTTTCCTCCCATCTTTTCCATTGGTCCCTTAAATTTACTCTTGAAAGAGGTAACCAATGAAGAATTGAACTCAATAGGGTCCAACCTTTGGAAAGAAGATCCAAAGTGTTTGGAATGGCTAAACAACAAAGAACCAAACACTGTTGTTTATGTTAACTTTGGAAGTATCACTGTTATGACAAAAGAACAAATGATCGAGTTTGCTTGGGGGTTAAGTAACAGTAAAAAACCGTTTTTGTGGGTCATAAGGCCGGATCTTGTAGCCGGTGAAAATGCTGTTCTACCTCCAGAGTTTTTGGAAGAGACAAAGGATAGAGGATTGTTGTCAAGTTGGTGCCCACAAGAGGAAGTGTTGGCTCATTCCGCTATAGGGGGATTCTTGACGCATAGTGGTTGGAATTCGACGTTGGAAAGTGTGTGTGCTGGTGTTCCGATGATATGTTGGCCTTTCTTTGCGGAGCAACAAACCAATTGTAGATTTTGCTGTAATGAATGGGGGATTGGTTTGGAGATTAAAGATGCTAAGAGGGACAAAATTGAGAGCCTTGTGAAGGAGTTGTTGGATGGTGAAAAGGGTAAAGAGATGAAAGAAAAAGCTTTGCAATGGAAGACATTGGCACACAATGCTGCTTCTGGTCCACATGGATCATCATTTATGAATCTGGAGAACCTCTTTCGTGATGTGCTTTTGTGAGAGAAGTTCAAACTTTTCATTGTTTGTGGTTTTTCTGCTTAAATAAAAAATAAATAAAAGCTTTGAAATAAAGTTGAAGGTGTTTGGTAAAAGCTTTGGTTATGTTCTCGTGAGTTGTGTGAAAAGTTCAATATTTTTTTTGAAATTGTTTATGCCAAAAAAAATAGATTTTAACACAATTGGCAGTGTTTGGTACGGTAGACATTTTTTAGATTTGTATGTTGTGAAACAAATGTTAGATCAAATTTAGACAATCAAACATGACTTTGAACACTTTTCATCTATATACACCAACAGATGTATCATTTTATGTATTTCCACTCTCAGTAAACCAGATCCTCTAAGCTTTTGAACTTTGAGATAGATTTAAACTCAAATGAAATCATATGAAGAAAATATAAAGAAAGATATGCAATTTGATTTAAACTAATACTTTACTTATCTCGCAACCAAAATCTAGATTATTAGAGACTCTCTCGCCTTTGAGCCAAAGGTTTAAGACCGAAAAAGAAGACAATCCACATATCGTAATATTCGTGGTTAAGATATTAAAGGTCATATTAACCATATAAAGGATTATTCTACAATCATACATATTGTTACATCATCCTAGGAAATATATATCACTCGAATCGACTTTAAAAAAAATGGTTTCTTCTTTAGAGAATGTGTAGTTCTTGTACATGTGTGTATTAATCAATTCATTGCATTCTGATTCAGTAAATTAAATATGCATGTCTAAACATCAATCTCTTGAGCAACCAAGTTTGAATTTGCGAATGGTCATTCTTCCATTTAGTGCAAGAGCAAGCACATCGTATTCCTCAACGTACCACAGTTCGGACACCACTGCCTGGATATGTTTGGAGGAAACTCAGCAAGTAAAATAAATGTCAGGTATGCTTATAGAAAAGTATGTAGACAACAAAACATCACTAAAAGTGTAAATTTCAGACAGATATTCAATCATATTTAAAATGTCGATCACACGCTCACCCTAACACACTCTATTGCTAACATTCCTCTTTTGCCATATATATTTGTGATGATACTTTAATACTATCATCTGTTTGAATGTCTGCAAGTTTTTTAACACTATCAGTGAATAATTATTTCAATTTATTATTAAAAGGCAAAATGTATATATTAGAAAATTTGGTGCATAAATTTAACAAATTCTGAAATGAACTCTAAAGGTGAAATTCCTCCATCGGATTATTTCTTTAGGATACGTAAATTTTGAATAAACCATCTATTCTAACCAGTTCTATAAGTGTCACTTTCTCTTCAATTTAGTCCCCTAAAGTATATAAAAATAATTAATCCTTAAAGTATATGAAATATGTCAATTTAATTCCTAAAGTATATGAAAATCTGTCATGTTAGTCTCAATTTTTTTTACAGCATTGACTAAATTGACAGATTTTATATGCTTTAGCAACTACTTGTTATATTTAATTGAAGAAAAAACGACACTTTAGGGACTTAATTGATGGTTTATACCATAAATTTAAGCCTACATATTTTGTCCTTTAAATTGATGTTTCACTACAAAAACTAAATGAAAAAAGCTCTTTCCTATAATATTTAAACTACTCAAGGCTTCAACTGCAATTTTGATTCTGCCATCTACAAAACAAACAAATAAATAACCACAAACCTTGAATCCTTGGAACTGACTATTAAGCCGATTCACTAACTCATGGAAAAATTGGAGTTCATTTGATGTTTTAAGCAGTTCCTGCGTATCACAAGAAGAAAAAAAAAGTAAACAATACGACAAAGGAGGAATTTGATTATTATATGATACAACTACCTATGTACCAAGCATTTGGAACAGAGACCGTTCTAAATTCGAGTATCACAAAGACAACCAACATGTGAATGCTACCTATTTCAAAGTTGCAATGTTAACTTATTTGTGAATGTTTGGATTAAATCTTGCAAACTACTCTCTAGGTGAACTTCATTTCGTAAAATGAGTTTTAAAAAACAACCATTTTGTCTAATTTTATGCAAAAACCAAATGACACTTTGCCATTCTTCAGATGAATCGCTAAATTAAAGATAACCTTCTGATTCTTGGCATGGATAAGATAGTCCAAAGTCCAATAAAATTTCTAAATATTCAAAAACAATCAATAATCCCAAATTTGAACACCCTAATTAATAAATTAAACCCCAGAGTAAGAATTATAAAAATAATCCAATTTTCATCATTGTAGGTAATGGACAATCGTGCCAATGTCCATGTTAGGACCAAATGCAATTATAATATGAGTGATGATGCTAACTCTAACAAATTCCAAGAAATAATGTAAATGCATAGTACCGTAGACGATGTTCTTGGTGGACCCAAAAGCCTTGCGAATGTAGTGTGAAGAATTGCAGCATCATACTGCAGATGAAATAATGACAGATTATTAACAAGCATCACAATGCAATGCAACTTTAGTGGCATATAAAATCACCAAATAACTTTAGAAAAACATAGCACATAAAAAATTGATGAGGTTTGCCAATTTTCTAATTGCATATCGAAATTCCGTGTAGTCCTGCTTCGAGTCATAGTATAAGAGTAAGAGATTCATCCTTGTTGTAGCGACATTACAGTAAAATTAGGTAACTTACAAGTTGCTTCTCTGGTGCACGTGGGAGCACATTCTTCAACCTAGAACGAATGGTTATGGGATCACTGCCCGAGATTACCTACAAAATAAACATACAGTTATTATTCTAGGCTTGCCAGTGCTTTCTGAAATCCTAACACTGGCACAAGTAAAAATAATGTCTTGGTTATATAGTTTTTATTTTATTTTAGTTTGGTCACGGGCTTAGAAAACTTATAAACTGATTCCTTGACTGATGTCAAGGTTGAAAGTTTCAACGTTGTCTACGCCTTGAAATAACAGAAATCCACCAAAAAGAAAAAAGGTTTCCTTTTAAGCCATGAATAACAGCAATTTTTTGGTATTTCCCTCTAACTAGAATGATAATAATGCCGAAGAATTTCTAGAATCAGTAAACCAAAACATACTAAATGAATCATACAGAAGAATATATATATATATATATATATATAGAGAGAGAGAGAGAGAGAGAGTCAAGATCAGTTGACACCAGGTGTAAGTTAACAGACTTACACCAAATCTTAACCGTTAAATCTAACCGATCCAATGGCTTATAATGTTGTGAGTCAAACTTATAATGCACCGTTTTTCCTATTTCACATACGATTAAACAAACCATTCTATACTTTCCCAGTCACCGATTGAAAGTTATAAACAACATCTTGTCTAGATTATGTCGATTAAACCAAAGAATTACAAATCGTCATGGATAATATGTCGATTAGCCCAAAGAAATACAAATCATCATGGGTAATTGTTGGTGAGTTTTGACTAATAAATTGTTAGTCCGTTTACAAATTGCCTATGCGAGGTGATGAATTCTTATGATTCTATTATGTTAATAAAATCAATAATCATAACCAGAAATTAGAATAAGACGAATCAAGAGATTTTTTGGAGGAAATAAAAGAATTAAGGTGTTTTAAATTAAAACTCATGATTCTTCGTTGAATTGGAAAATTAAAAGACATGAAAAGATATTAGGTTAAATATAATTAGGTATATATTTTTTCAAATCATCTCCACCGCTAGTTGAATTGTGAATTTTTAATTTTCATGAGCATATTAGATGAGCGAAACAGGTGAACAAAATGAAGAAAGAGATGAAGGAAAACCACGGAAAGCACAAAATTAGACGAGAGATTATAAACAGGTGAACAATTGGTGACTGGGAAAGTATAGAATAGTTTGTTTAATCGTACGTGAAAGAGGAGAAATGGTGCATTATAAGTTTGACTCACCGCATTGTAAGCCAATGGATCGATTAGATTTAACAGTTAAGATTTGGTGTAACCGTGTAAGTCTGTTAACTTAAACTTGGAGTCAACAGATCCTGACTTATATATATATATATATATATATATATATATATTTAAATATTGTTGCTAAATGGAAAAAATTAGTAAACATAGAAACTTAAGGGCTAACAGTTAAAAAAGGAGAATGGCATAGCTCAATTGGTTTGAGCTAGGTCAACTAACGGGCTGAAGACGTTGGAGGAATTAATAGACCAAGGTTTAAACCCTGGGGAAGGAGAAAATAGTAATGTAACAACTAATATACTAACATTTGCCGGTAAAAAGAAAACAGATGAAACAATTTATGTCGATCACCGCTTCACCATTCTAAATCATTTGACAGGAATCGGTAACCAATCTATTTTGTTAGGTATGAGAGATAGAAAGAAAAGGTGAAGGGGAAGCATGAGTGAAAATCAATCTATAAGGTATGTGGGAAGGATAAGGAGATGAATCATTTAGCTATGGGAAAAATAAAAAACCTGCCAGCAACCAAGGAGCACCCCTGTTGAAGTTAAAACCACTCTATCCAATACAATTTTCAAAGGGCATAGCTTTGAAGCAACAGTTTCCACAAAAGATGCTTCGGCTTCTACCTGAAAAACAATGATTCTCATGAGTTATCACATGAGCAAACTGCCAATATGAATTGAAGCCATTGATACTTGAGGTATACCTCTACTTTGGTGGCACTTACAGGTACAATATGGTGGGAGGCATGGAACATGCTAAAATGGTACATACTCGAGTTCTGAAACCAGATTGCTAATTGACACACATGTAAGGAAGTGAATAAAAAAAATTAAAAAGATAAAGAAAAGATTGAAGCGAAATGGGAAATTTTCAAAGATAAATAAAGAATTTTGTTATCATTGTGACTGTATACTATAGGTAGATGAATCCAACTATGACTTACCTTTATCAAAGTATGGAGCGAAAATATTTTTAACAGCCTCCCTGTATCATGGAAACCATGCATCTCATAAGTGAATATTGAATAAGTAATATAAAGCAATAATATATCATATTAAAGAGGTACACCAGCAAAGAAGGATACATGAATAAATCGGTAATATAAAGCAATAACATATAATATTAAAGAGGTACAACAGCAAAGAAGGATACACGAACGTAGAGATATAATAATGATCATCATAATTTACAAACGTGGTGTTATATGCCCCATATGTACCAGGAAACAAAATGAAAATAGGTATAATCAAATGTTATCCCCTTGTAACTTTTTGTCTAAATCAATTTTAAAGTGCTGCTCTGTAAAATATAATAGTTTCCTCTCATCAAGTTTCAAAATGATACATTATATCCCTTTAAATCTTTGAAAACACTGAAGCTGAGGCCTTTTCCCCCTAAAATAACCATATTCATCAAGATGCATTGAGTTTTGTCTTTTATGCATGCTAGACTAGTAAAAGAAATTGTTGTTCTGCGATGAATTTGAAGAGAGAAAAAAAGTAGGAGACACACTACATCTCCTAGTCCATGAACATGAGAAAACAGAAGGGAATGTGCTCGTTTGATGTACTTTTGGGAAAGAAAATGATTGCAGGCATGGAAGATAACCTCGGATTCAGTTTTAACTAAATCATTTGTGGCTATTGATTAAAAACTTAAAGGATGTTCAAAGGAAAATAAAGTATTTCTTAAACAAGAAGGGGGTAAAATGTACAACTTTACCAAAAGAAATAAGTCACACCTAACTTCATTAAATAACGCATGGTAAATGTAAATTATTAAAAACCCTCATGTATACGGTCAAAATACAGGAATCATATCAAAATTATCATATTCATGAATTATATGCCCCTCTCTCTCTCTCTCTTTACACCACAGAAAGGAAAAGAAAAATTAACCCAGGTGATATTCGAACTGAATCAAAGGATGAAAATATAATCTTTGTGTGAAACCTTCTTAAAATGAAACAATTTCTGTGTGGTTTCCTTGATTGTGTTGTTTTCAATGGCGATGTCGGCCCTACCGAATGTGACAGGATCAAATTTTCTTAGCCTTTTCTGTTTGTGGATTGATCACGCACTTCGATGGAGGGGAGGCTTTGTATCTGATTTTTTCATAACGTAAGAATATGTCATGTGCTTCTTTCGAAAATTCTCCATTTTGATTCTTCGTACTGGTGTAGCACCAGAAGAAATGACTTCAAAATTTTGAGAAGTGTCACAGTTGGCTACACGCTTAATCGAACCGACTACATGACCATGTAGGACACAAGGTTGGAGAATTTATCGACGTACGGTGTATACTTGTAATTTACTTTGTACATTTCACCATTGGTAGCCCAATCTGATGCATCCCATATTGTGGGATACAGAGTCACAGGCTTAAAGGGGAAATCTCCTCCCACAGATTATGTTCACTTAACTTCTCTAATGAGAATGTTATCTACATAAAATATGATATGAGAGTATTCCCAGACAATATTGTATTGATGGAAATCCTCTGTAGGATCAGGCCAAAGACCATATTTTTCCTCTCTGCCAATGCTGGTGCTTCCATTGCCATAAACATTGGTTTGAACCCTCCAGTTTTTGCCTCTTATGTTTTTCAAAATCTCAGAGTCTATTTCGTCATGGTTCTTCTCATACATGTTGCCATTTGACAAATAAAAGGCAAAAAACTCCGGCAGTGTAAGTTGTAACTACATCGAAGCACTGAAATACCCATGGAGGTAAATATCTGACACAAATCCAGAACTTGTTCTTTCATCTAATGAAAGATGCATCGCTTTGCCATCCCTCTGAACAAAAGGTTACACACCCTTGTTTGGGGATATCGTAATAATCCAAATGTGAATTCGAAAATATTATTAAAAATACAATTTTTATAATTTAGAAATGATAATAGAAGTTTTATAAATTTTAAATAAACATACAAATATGCAATATAATTAAAATTAACATACAAATATGCAATAAAGTTAAAATAAACATACAAATAAAATTATCCAAATCCATCATATTAAAGTTAAATTATTCAAATCCACCACCCATAAAATTAACATTATTCATATCCAACTATTATTACAGAAAGACAATTAATTAAAATGCAATGATATAAAATCATGTCTCATTCACTAGCATCCTCATGCATATCATCATTAACATCCTCTTGGAAAAAAGATTCATCATATAATGAAGGAGTATTCCAAGTTGGTAATTGTGCTTGGGAGTGTGCCACAACAGTCCAGCTTGGTGAAGGAGCATTCCAAGTCGGTTATTGTTATGGGAAGTGTGCCGTCCAACCAATAGCAAATGCTGAGGGACCATTCCAAGCTGGTGATTGTGCAGGGGAGTGTGTCAGAGCAGTTTAGCTACTAGCACTTGGTGAAGGAGCATTCCAAGCCGGTGAGTGTGTTGGGAAGTGTGTCAGAGCAGCCCTACCAGTAGCACTTGGTGAGGGAGAATTCCAAGCCAGTGATTGCGCTGGGGAGTGTGTCGAAGCAATCTAGCTAGTAGCACTTGGTGAGGGCGCAATCCAAGCTGTGATTGTGCTAAGGAACATTGCTGGAGCAGTCTAGTCAGTAGTACTTGGTGAAGGAGCATTCCAAGACAGTGATTGTGCTATGGAGTGTGATGAAGCAGTTCAACCAGTAGCATTGTAATCAACAGATAACTGGCATGACTCATCAGCACAATCACCAGCTTGGAATGCTCCTTCATCAAGGTGGACGGACAGCTGCAGCACACTCCCAAGCACAATCACCAGCTTGGAATGCTCCTTCACCATATGATGAATCTTTTTTCGAACAGGATATTGATGATGACATGGATGAGGATGCTAGTGAATGAGACATTATGTTATATTCTTGCATTTTAATTAATTGTTTGTCTGTAATAATATTTAGATATGAGTAATTTTAATTATATGGACGATGGATTTGAAAAATTTAACTTTAATATGATGAATTTGGATAATTTTATCACATATTTGTAAGAATATTTTTAGTTATACTCCATATTTGTATATTTATTTAAAATTTATATAACTTCTATTATCATTTCTAAATTATAAATTTTATTTTTAGCAATATTTTTGAATTCAGCAAATTCCAAAAAAAAAAAAAAAATTAAAAAAAAAAAAACACCATTTGTTGGG
>Ga0228710_1003364_pt1 | contig 25499 bp, 33 predicted proteins | sample MedpolnodulmetaG_FD_177995 | JGI IMG/M metagenome (GOLD analysis project Ga0228710, IMG submission 177995) | Root nodule microbial communities from Medicago polymorpha collected in Santa Monica, California, United States - pink nodules | ecosystem: Host-associated > Plants > Roots > Nodule...
AAACAAAACAAAATCAATAAAGAAATGTCTTATTATTTATATATTCACAATATATATTTATATCAATATCATGATACAAAGCCAAACCCAATCAATATAGATTGGCTATTAGGGCTTACTCCAACAATCTCCCACTAGCACTAAAAGCCAATCAAATATTAACTCAATATCTATTGGTCAAGTGTTAGCATCAAGCACACTATGGGCAAGATACTCTACTAGTAGATAAGGAACTCTTTCCTATGTTGGTAAGTTATACTTCTTTCAATTTCCACTTTCGATCTTCTATCGAAAAGAAATTGAAGTGTCAAAGTATACATTTGGATCATTGGTGAGATCAAGTTTTCATTGCTCGCAAGATTTAAACCAATTTTATCACTTGACTTCATTATGTGTTTTCAGAATCTCTTTTGCATGTTGAGTTAAAGTGTTATTGAGTTCCTCAACCAGTTTTATCATTTGCTCTGTGATGGGGTAAATCCGCAAGTGCACGGTTTATCTATGTAGTAATAAAAGAGTATCGTTCCGACATGGAGTTATGAATTCAATTAACTTTCAACAATGATTAGAAAAGAGTTTGAGTTGAAAAGTTTGGATTTTGTTTTAAAAGGGAAATAACAATAATAATAAAAAGATGTCTTGGGATTATTGGTTCATCATGGTGACAAATCCTTCATAAACCAAACCTAAACCTAGAACTTTATGTTGGTCCTATTTTCTAAAGACAAGTTTCTCTTTAGCCTATCACATCTCCTTTCGGTTTCAGTGAGTGTGTTTCTCTAGCAACCACGCCTATTCTCATGGTTGATTGCTATTGAAATTGTTGAAGCTCGAAACTTTATTGTCTCAAGGTTTACTAGACTATTCTCATGTTTCGCAATCCTTGTCTAATTTCACTTGTTCCAATATCAAAACTTCTTCTTTCAATGCTTCGCTTTGATATTTGTGATTATGAATTAACAATTACTAACCCTCCGCTGTCGCTTTATGAATTTGATACTTGTTAATTCATTATAAAAACGGGGAAATTAGATTAGAAAATAGATTTACATAAAATTAGGGTTCGAGGCTTGTTTGATCGGGATTAGGTCATTAGACTCATCCAACAATCCCAAGACAAGAAGAGTCTACTCACTCATGTTCATTGTAGACATAGAAGAGAAGAAGAAGAAGAAGAAGAAGAACATAAAATAACAATAAAATAAAGGTGAACTTTTATTCAAAGAAACAATTGTCACTTATTATTTCCAAGAACAAAAGATGATTATTCAAGCTTGATGGCTGCTCTATTTATAGTCTAACAATGACTTAAGCCCTAGGAAATAAATCACTAAAGTGTTGCACAAGAAACCACGGGCTTTAGGTCAAAAATAAACTAATAGGCAGCTTGTCCAAGAAGCAAAAAGCATCAAAAGGGACTCTGGGGTGTTGGCACGGCCATGTGGCTCGTGGCACGGGCCGTGCCAAGCTTCTGACTTGGGGGCTTCATATTTTTGCATTCAATCTTCGTATTTTTAGCCCAAATCAGCTCCAAATCTCCTTTCTTTTACTCCAAGAGTCAATCTTTAGAATATTCGTTCCTGAAATTCAATAACTTGCAATTGAAGTAAACTAGTTCTAAAAATAGGAAATAAAAGCAAATAAAATCTAAATAAAATAGACTCAAATAATATATTAAAAACACTAATTTATTGACTCATCAAACTCCCCCACACTTGAATCTTTGCTTGTCCTCAAGCAAAAGGCATAAATATTAGCAGCATAAACAAAATTAATAATATATGACAACACAATTAAAACTCATGTCTACTCCAAGGCTTTATTCTAAGCGTACACTAATCACAACTTCAATCATTCCTCATGAACCTATTCAACCCAACAAGTCATAAGTGAGTGTGTGTGTGTGTGTGTGTGTAGTCCAGCCCTTTTCTTGCTCCTGTGTAAGAGATATTATGAGGAAACGAGTTCTAACCTTAACACTAAACCAACCGAGAAAAATATTTTCTTCATTTCATACAAGAGATATGGGAATTATTTGATCATTTGGCAATTTAAACATATTTAAACATTTTTGGGGAACTGTAGAATTTTTATTGATATTTGGAGACAACACCTTCACGTAGGAAGTCAGGTAGTGTGGCTCCTACCCCTAGAGTCAATGGTGCCCCCTATATATGTATTTGTTCTGACCCCTTTTTGATAAGTGAGAAGGAATTATAGAAGCTAGTTAGTTTTTAGAGGCAACACCTTCACGTAGGAAGTCAGGTAGTGCGGCTCCTGCCCCTAGAGTCAATGATGCCCTAGAAATAATTTTGCTTCCAACCTTATTTGTTTGATATTTTTATTCCCCACACAAACTTTTACTCTGAAGACTTTTAACGGTCAATTTACCATTAGAGTTAGAACGTTCTCTTTAAAAAACCTACCTACACACTTACTCAAAGACTGCAACTTTGTGCTTTTCTCAATGAGAATTTTCACAATAAAACATGATGTGGGTATAGCAAGAACACTCAAAACACAAGAAATCACTTTCATGTTCAAGAAACAACCATTTCAGAAGAAATAACAAAAAAAAATCTGTCATAAACAAGCTGCTTTTCACGTCTTTCGCAACAAAACAAAACAGAAAATTAAAATTCAAGGGAGTTTGGAAACACTACGATACTTGACATTTTATTGACACTCCCCACACTTGGGTAAAGCATTGTCCTCAATGATTTAAAAAGAAATAAAAATTGCAAGAAATAAAAGGAAAAGGAAAAGGGAAAGCTCACAATTTATTGGGGATCCTGTGGAGGATCCTGGAGGTTAAGGTGCTGCATCATCCTTAAGAGCATGCAGTTATTTTCTTCATGCATACGATTGCCTCTTTGGACATCACCGCGTAGCCTGGAGATTTCAGTACCTTGTCTTTGTTGTTCGGTGTTCATCCTTTGGATTTCATTTTGCATTCATGTCCACCAGTCATTGTCATATTGTCCACCGGCTTCGTGGTCATGGTGCACTGGATTATCATGCAAGTGAGCATCTACCTCATCTTCATCATTACCATCATCACCGACATTTTGTACCTGTGGGTTAGTACCAAAATAAAGCAATTTTTCCACCACCCCGGTGTCAGTCCGAGATGGGTTAGGAAGGATAATCAGACATTGAGCCCTATTCAGTCTAAGCTCATATTGGTAATTTTGAGGCGGGCCATAAGGTCTAATAAAGAACATAGTAGTGAGGGTATCTAGATCTAGTCTATTGTTTTCCTCAATCCTATTAATCCTGCTTTCCTCACCTACTCCCATCTTTTTAGCAATAAAGGCGGTGATTCCACTCACCACTATTTCACTTTTCTCATCCGGTTTCTTTTTAGCAACGGAAAGAAGATAATCAAGCAAATAGTAGCAGATGTTCACAGGTTGATTATTCAACATAGCCCACAACATAAACAGCTCATACCTAGGTTATTCAACAGCCTAACCACACTATCTCTAATACCTAGTGTATTCATGGCACCACTATCATGGTACCTACAAGCAGATATAGTTTTAAAGACAAGAGTTTTATACCTATTCCTTTGGTCGGCATCCTTGAATTCGATGCGGTGGTTCTGGACTGTTGCTTTCCTTTTACCTGCACCACTTCCTGAGCCTTCAACCTCCTTTCCTTTTCTCTTTGAAGCCATTGACCTTAGGTTGGGTTGGTTTGGGTAAAGGTTTAGTTTTTGGTAAGATTTTGTGTGGGAAAGGTGGTTTTGGTGATGGGTTTGGGTTTTAAGTAAGAAATTAGAGTGTTGTGGTGAGGATTGATGAAGAAATTGGGGTTTTTGGATATAAATTTGTGGGTTTATGGGTTTCGGGTGAAGTTTAGAGTTGTTTTGGTTTAAAAATTGTGTGATTTGGTGAGGTCTTGGAGAAAGTTATGAAGGTTTGAAGGTTGGGGTTATGGAGGTTTAGAGAGAAAAGTTGATAGATCAAAGAGGTTGTGTTGTTTGAATGAGGGAAGAAGAAGGAAAAAAAAATCAGGTTTTAGGGGGAAAAGGTCAGGCATGGCCATGCCAAGCTTTCCAGTCAACGGCTTCAAAATATTTTCGCTTTTTTGCATCATATTCGGACAGGTACCTACAAAACAAATTAAAATAACACAAAACAAACAAAATAAAAGCAATAAAACTTGTGGGTTGCCTCCCACAAAACGCTCTTTTAACGTCATTAGCTTGACGATTAAGAGGTTTCTCTACCCTATACCCAACCTTTCACAAAGGGACAATGGCATCAAACTGACACTCGTTCCTAAGTCACACATGGCTTTCTTAATGCTCTCAGACCCCTATGACACATGGTATGGAAAAAATCTCTGGATCCTTAAGTTTAGATGGCAATTTGTCTTGAATGATTTCAATAAATTTCCTAAACTGCTCATCTAACTTGGACTTATCAAACCTTTGTGGTAAAGGAATTTTTGGCTTACAAGGTGGTGATGTGTTAGGCTTTTCACTCTCTACTACAATTTTCTTACTTTGTGGATTTTCACTCTCTACCTCAACCTCAATTGTCTTGGTTTCCACAACGGGGTCCTCTAATTGCCTACCATTTCTAAGTGTAATATCATTCATTTGACCTTTTGGGTTAGCTTCAGGTTGGCTCGGAAAGATTCCAGAGGTTTGGGAGGAAGAGGCTACTAGTTGGGCTACGTGAGAGATTTGAGTCTCTAGCATTTGTTGTGAGTACAAAATAGAATCCACTTTTGATGAAAGTTTGACAAGAGAATCATTCAAAAATCCAGTTTGATTCTTAAGCTCTTGGAGCTGCTCTGATTGATTTATAAAATAATTTCATAACAAAAGTTCCAAGCTAGATTTTTGAGGGACTCTTTGGTTGTTTGCATAACTGAGTGGTGTTGTTTGTTGTCTAAAAAGATTTTGAGGGTTTTGAATATAAATTTTTTTATTGTTCCTAAACCCTTGATTATATTGAGAATAGTTTACTTGCTCAAGACTTCTAACAACACTACCTAGATGGCATTCAACACCAGTATAACCAAATATTCCATAAACTTTACAAGGTGGTAAAACTGGGGCAAAAGTCCATTGATTATGGCTTTGAGCCATGCCCTTAATCAAAACAGTTGAAGGTAGAAAAATAAAAAATAAAAAGGAAAAGAAATATATATATATATATATATATATATATATATATTTCTAACCAGTATTAGAAAGTTAATCAAAATTACATAACTCCCCGGCAACGGCGCCAAAAACTTGATGGGGTAAATCCGCAAGTGCACAGTTTACCGATGTAGTAATAAAAGAGTATCGTTCTGACAGGGAGTTATGAATTCAATTAACTTTCAACAATGATTAGAAAAGAGTTTGAGTTGAAAAGTTTGGATTTTGTTTCAAAAGGGAAATAACAATAATAATAAAAAGATGCATTGGGATTATTGGTTCATCATGGTGACAAATCCTTCATAAACCAAACCTAAACCTAGAACTTTATGTTGGACCTATTTTCTAAGGACAAGTTTCTCTTTAGCCTATCACACTTCCTTTCGGTTGCAATGAGTGTGTTTCTCTAGCAACCATGCCTATTCTCATGGTTGATTGCTACTGAAATCCTTGAAGCTCGAAACTTTATTGTCTCAAGGTTTGCTAGACTATTCTCATGTTTCGCAATCCTTGTCTAATTTCACTTGTTCCAATATCAAAACTTCTTCTTTCGATGCTTCGCTTTGATATTTGTGATTATGAATTAACAAGTACTAACCCTCCGTTGTCGCTTTATGAATTTGATACTTGTTAATTCATTATAAAAACGGTGAAATTATATTAGAAAATATATTTACATAAAATTAGGGTTCGAGGGTTGGTTTGATAGGGATTGGGTCATTAGACTCATCCAACAATCGCAAGACAAGAAGAGTCAACTCACTCATGTTCATTGTAGACATAGAAGAGAAGAAGAAGAAGAAGAAGAAGAACATAAAATAACAATAAAATAAAGGTGAACTTTTATTCAAAGAAACAATTGTCACTTATTATTATTTTCAAGAACAAAAGATAATTATACAAGCTTGATGGCTGCTCTATTTATAGTCTAATAATGATTTAAGCCCTAAGAAATAAATCACTAAAGTGTTGCACAAGAAACCACGGGCTTTAGGTCAAAAATAAACTAATAGGCATCTTGTCCAAGAAGCAAAAAGAAGCAAAAGGGACTCTGGGGTGTTGGCACGGTCGTGTGGCTGGTGGCACGGGCCGTGCCAAGCTTCTGACTTGGGGGCTTCATATTTTTGCATTCAATCTTCGTATTTTTAGCCCTAATCAGCTCCAAATCTCATTTCTTTTGCTCCAAGACTCAATCTTTAGAATATTCGTTCCTGAAATTCAATAACTTGCAATTGAAGTAAAATAGTTCTAAAAAAAGGAAATAAAAGCAAATAAAATCTAAATAAAATAGACTCAAATAATATATTAAAAACACTAATTTATTGACTCATCATTCTGCAGCCTTGACAAGTTTGACTTTAATCTATCTGGTTATTAAGTTTGATACCTCTTCCTCTTTTTCAGGTTCAGGTTAAAGTACAAGCTTTCTGATAGTAGGCTTTCTCTGCTTCTAAGCCTTCTTACTAGCTTGTGCAGGAGAAGCTCTATCAGAAGCTCCTCTTCTAGTTCTGGTAGGTAGAATCTCTACAGATTCAATTCAGCCACCTCCTTCTAAACATCAGAAGCTGCAGACTTGGAAATTTTATGCTTCTTAAAAGGCTTCTGAGGTTCAGTCTTATCATGAAAACAAGGATTGGAAGAGTTCCACAAAAAAGAAAAAGGTATTGATCGTTGGAACAATAGTCAAAATTGGTTAAAAAAATATTTTCTGTCACTGAAGAGATTACTACGTGAGTCGCGGACTAGGTCGCTCTCTTTAAGACGTTTCGTGGCACTGTCCAAAATTGTGCAAGCAGACCATCAACCACGACGACCCCAGGATAAAACAGCCTAGCTACAACTGTATCAGAGTCCTATTGCACTATATGATTTGTTCTAGAAATACACCTTCAAATATGGTGCTAAGACCATTCTATGGCATTGTACCACTCTATTATGGTACTAAGACCACTATTCATATGGTATTAGGACCACTCTAATATGGTGTTTCCACCACTTTAATCTCACATATCAACACTCATAATGTTCCAACATTAATGGATATATAAAAAGACAAACTAAGCAAGAAAGTAAGAGGGGACTTACACTCTCTTCCTGGACGGCTTCTTAATCTTCTTCCATTTGTAGACTTTGCTTTTGCTTGACAACATAGGCAGAGTGAGAAAAAAGAAGAATGTAATATATGGATGTATCTATCTAATGAAAGGTTTTGTATAGAATGGACTAGTAAAAAATATTGATCTCAAAATATTAATCCAATGGTTATAGTTATTGGTCCGTTAAACAGATGAAAATATTTGTATCAGCATAACACAATACATCTATCTAATGAAATAATAAAGAAAGAATTTCAGGAGAAATTGAAGGAAAAAGAAAAGGAAATCAATGAAGTGAAGAAGAAAGGGGAAAATAGGTATTCTGTCACAAATAAAATAACTTCTTACGTTTAGTTCCTGACATTATGACTAAAACAAACTTAATTCTTGAACTGCAAATTGGTTTAATTCAACATTACTCAATGGTATTTGAGCACTGTTCCTGTTCTTGGTTTGCTCAAAAGTATTATCCCTTCTATCTCCTCAACAACCAAATTCATCAGCATGGCATGCTTCTAATTTTCTTTTCATAATGTATTGATGTATCTTTTGCACTTACATGATTATTCATAACACAACATGGACTCTACAAATGCAAAAATTGCAAGGTTTAAGAGGAAGAATGCAATGAAGAAAAATGCCAAAATCAATGCTCATTCAGTTGGAGGTATGTGTAGTGTATTTCACAATTTGTTTCCATGTTTCCTATAGATTTTGTTTATCTTTTCCTTTAACTATTGGTTCTTACATTACCCCTCAATGCCAGAAAATATTAGGCCAATGGATAGAGTCTCCAACAATAGTCATCTGAGCAAAGCTACTGTGTGACCAAAACAAAGGCAAACCGAATTCCTCTATCCCCTTTAAATTAAAATAGAATAAATTAGTTATGTTAGTATATAACTGTTCATTTCATTATGATATTTTATAAACTTAGGACAATATTAACAATGATATTTGTTAATTGTTACATAACAGAGCGAGTGCCCAATAGATTGTGTTGAAACTGCAAACTTAACTCAAGATTTTAACATTAACGTAACATTCCATCAAAGAGAATTAGAAAACCAAATTCTAAATTCTTAACTCCAGTGTCAGCTGCAATTAACATATCAAACCTCTCAAGAACGTTCAGGTTTGACACATTCATTTGTTTTATGTTTAATAAACTGTTTTTAAACATAAGAAAAAATTAGAAAACTGTTTTTAAACACATAAGAGGATTCTACCTTCAAGTTTGGTAGTCAAAATCAAACATAACATAAAACGATTTTAACAACCAATACGTCGCTCCATGTTTAATAAACTTTTGATGTGATTTTTGTTTTTGAAAAAGAAAAAACTTCTGAAGTGATTAGTAAATATAAAATGATATAAAATTACAAGTATGTTTAATTTATTATAAATTTCTTTTACATAATATATTTATTTGAACTATGCTAATTTATTTCGAAGTATTTTTAATCTTTAAAATGATAAATGTAGAACATGAATTAAATTAATGTTTTTTTGCTTAAATTTGTTTAAATATCCTCGCTAAATCTTACTATTTTTACTTTCTTTTGTAAAAAGATATATCTTTTTACTCAAAATAATATGTTAATAAATTCTACCCAAAAAAAAGATAGGTGAAAAAAATAGAAAGAGTAACAATATGATTAATGATGACGACGACGACGACGACGACCCTTCAAAAAAAAAAAACTAACGACAAGTCAACAACCCTTAAATGTTTGTAGTACTAATAAACAAGAGAGACAGAGAGAGAGCAAACAAGGGGATAAAAAAGGAAATGGATTTCTTATCATCACCATCTTCATTCTTTATCACACACCCATCCTCCATTGAAGCTTGTGCTATTAGAGGTGGGTTTCCCTTAGCAAAACTATGCAAGTCTAGGTTGGTTGATAAGGCCACATAGTTGTGACTATGCAAACCTAACCGATTACAGATGCTCATGGTCTAGCCTTTTGATGTTTCTTGTGATATTCATCTATTTATCTAAGTAAGTTAGCTGCTAATAATCAATTGGCAATAAAAAGTTTGAATTCCAAAATAATCTACCAAAATAATCTACCAGCTTTAAGCTTCAGAGAACATATAGCATATAGCAGAATCTCACTAAAATTACCACAATCCAACATCATACATATAAATAAATATACTATTACAAACATTATACATATAAGTATATTGCTCTAAACATAGATAGTACAGCACAACTCAAATCAGTTGTTATTATTTGAACAAGCCAAACCAAACCCATTTTCAATTCATCAAACACCTTTATAAATCCTCGCCCTTATCATTTGTCTTCGCGGCATTTTGGTTACAATACCTCAAGAAGATCCATGTAAAGTGGAAGTTGTGCTATTGCATACAAAGACAAGGGGAAAGAAGTGGTTGCATAAATTAGGAACACCATGTGTTTGTATCTATGTTCAATCAAAAAGAAATGGCCAGAGCAGAAGGCAGTGAACATTGCAATAATGGACATGAAAAGAGAACTTAATCCCAAAAGAAGTTTCCTTGGCAAATCAATTCTGAAATCTTGGGCTTCTTTTCGAGAAGTGAGTATAGAAAGGAACATTATGAGTGCAGTGAGAGAGAAACAAAGACCAATTAACGATGACATAGCAAATGCATCAAATGCAGGCTTTCCTTCCAATGTTGGTTCACCTGTTTCGCTTCTGTTTCCACCCGGCACAGTGGTTGATGCAGCAAATGAAACACCAGCAAGGAGTGCTGCTACAACAGAGCAAGATTCAGAAGTTTCCTTCAGCCATGTACTACCCTCATTCGCTAATGTGGCATGCGATGTTTTGAATAATTCTCCAGCTGTTTTGTCATCTTTGTTTGTTCTAAGTGTGAAATGCTCTGGCACTAGTCCTTCTGTATACTGATCCATGGTGCAAAAGTAGTTAGAAGGGTAAAATTATATTAAATGAACAAGAGAAGTTCTATCAATGACAATCATTTTGATTTTCTAAAGTGAGATTCGTTAAATAAACTGTGAGATTTTGGGTGCGTTTGGACGAGCTTATTTTTATTTTGGATAGACAAATATTGTTGTGTTAGTATTTTCTCTTTCATCAGGGCTTCATACTCTTTTAACCATTAGCTCAAACCAGTGGAGCTAACCAAAATTTATTTTGTACAAGTTTGGGAGTACTTTGAAAATGATTTATATAATATGTATGTAAAATGTGTTCAGCATATATCAAAATAATATTATACCTGAAAACATTTGCTATTCCACATCATTTGCAAGGCAGCTCCAGGAATGTTCGAATCTTGATTACTTCTTGTAGCTGCTAAATGTAACACAGTGTTCTCATCTTTATCAACCTCTTGGATTAGGCGATCAAATATTTCCTTTTTATTGCACTTTATAAACCATTTTCTTAATGCCTCAACAGCTATGATTCTCTTGTTCTCAATTGCCACAAGTAATACATTTTTATTTTCCAAGTCAACTTCATATAGGGAACTTGGTATTTTTGCTATAAGCGCGTGAATTATTTCAACTATGCCATTTCTTGCTGCAGTCAATATGGCCGCCTCATTTTCCTTTGTTTTCAAAATGTTTGTGTCATCACTGGTATTTTCTCCTGCAAGTTTCATTTTTGCTATTTTCAATACAATTTTTCCAATAGTATGTTAAATACCTGTCAATGTGAAAAATATTTACACATGGATAGTGGTGAATCCATAAATATTTTGTAGTTGGGAGAATAAACATAATATTATCAAAGAAGAAAAATATTATTAGATTAAACGTCTAAATTGGTGTTGAGATAAAAAAAGATTTAAAATGTATCAATTTGGTTTATCATGTATGTTTATATTATAAGTTTTTTATTTTTATAAATAAATAGCTACCTAATACTCGATTCTTATTGACTGCCACGGTAAAACTATACATCCCTTTTATTCATCTAAATTTAGCATTTGTAGAACTCCAAAGCTACCACTTAAATGATTTATATACCTTGCTCTTGATTTCGACTGTAAGCAAGCATGAAATCTGTTCCACTCACATCTCCTATTGGTTTGGTGCCGGTTCCCGAAGATAATTAGTCTAGTCAATGATTGTTTTAGTCATGATCAAAACTCGAGTTCTACTAAATGAAGTGTCCTTAATTAAAAGGTCGTTAATCACTTGAGTTCTCCAAAAACAGTTGTAAAACAATCATTGGTTTCATTTTATTAATTAATAATAATTCTCCTTCTTTGATTTAAAATAAAAATAAAAATACAATGATATATTTTGTGTGAAATTAAGTAAGTTTTAATGATTAGGTTACTCATATATAACCCCTTATGATCAAATTGAAATGACTTTCCCCGGTCTTAAATATAAGTGAAATTTGTTTCCCGGTCTTAAATATAAGTGAAGTTCGTCAAAGAAAGTTGATGGATTTACAAAGAGACAACTAAAATGATCAGATACCTTGATTTGGGTTGAAATCAAACACGAAATCTGTTCCACTCATATCTCCTGTTGGTTTGGCGCCAGTTCCCCAGTATGATTCATAAGGATTCAACACAAATCCTTCAAAAATATGATTCTGCATAAATATGTTCAAGAGTTGACCACTCCATTTGTGCTTTTGCTTCATCTTTTTAATTTCTTCAACCCCTTTTAAGAAATTTTGAACACATCCATGAAACAATAGCAACCAACATATATATTAGTGTGTTGTGTGCGCGTGTGCAGTAAAACAAACATTTGATCATGAGATCAACTAGGATGACATGAGACACTTACCCACTCCTGAAAGAACAAGAATATAGTAGTATGCCAACTTTAAAAACCAAAGACATGTAGTATAGTTTTTTGGAAGAACCTCAGATGTCATTGATATCATGGGATATTTAAAACTTCTTTTTCTCTCTTCCACATTATTAGATCCTGCAATTTAAAAACATATTTTCATTTTTGTACATTGTTATTAATATACAAATATTTTTAATTTAATACCGATAATATACAAATAGATTACACATACATATGTTTCCAAAACATTTTTTTAAAGAAGCTAAACTAGTCAATCCAAATTAGCATACGAGAGAATCAAACATGAGACCTTAAGGAGAAGCATACTCCAAGGTCTCAATCAAACACCATTAAACTAACCTAAGTGTAGGCTTGTGTTTCCAATGGACAAGCTACCAAGACTATGCATCATTGCATTACAAACTCTATTAGCACTTATAACATTACATTAACCAAAAAAGGAGAGGGAATTTGAACAATCAAGAATAATAATATGTTCAATTTACGCTTACATAGGGGCCCATTCAAACAATATACTACCGGCTCTGTATCCATTTCAATGGACAGATTTGATAAGTTGTTCTCCATAGAATAATATAGACACCACCTCAAACCCAAGCAATCAACCATCAAATGAGACACCATCATATTTTGTTGCAGCAAATAGGACAAGACCTGTTGGATTGCGTGCCACAAAATCCCATCTCGCCTTTAACCAACGAGGTGGGGGGAAACCACTTTGGCATGGTTAGGACTCTAACAATAGTCTTAGAAGAAGGATTTTCGCAGTAGAATTAAATAACAAACCCGTGAGTATTAAGAGCTGAATCAAACACCACATTATTCATATGTTTCCCTGTAGAGAAATGATATTTATACAACCAATTTGTGACAATTTTTTTATAACTTTCTTTCTTATACTCACATTGTGTTTTTATTTTATCTCTCTGTTGCTTTGGTTTTCGTGTCAATAACTATTTTTCTTTGAAAATCTATAATTGTCAAGTAAATAGTTGTTCAAATAACACTACTCATCCATATAAACCACAATGTAACACCAAAGAGTTGTTAAGCCAACACACGAGGGGAAGATAGCCATGACAATATCCAGTTATTAACATCCAAGTTTTTAGGCACGTTGATGCCAAAAGGAGATAGAAACCACACAACTGCAACAGTTGGACAATACATAAATAGATGCTCAATATCTTCATTTTACTTCTCTCTCTAGAATTTTTCTCTGACCTCTCTCTAAACCCAAACACTTCTTCAGCCGTTTTGCTCCCCAGATACATATTTTCCGCCAAGATGTAGATCCAAGAGAGGGTGGTGTGTTGAGTGTTTCTCTTCACACCACTATTGTAACCTCCTTTCCTCCAGTGTTTGTCTTGTCTTTCTCGTCATTTCCTCAAGTTTCGTTCAACTGTTTTCAGCAGCCTCCTTGTTCAGATCTTGTTGCCCTCCGTCGTTTGTCGACAGACAGCTCCACTATCGCTTGTTAGGTGGCTGTAAACGTGTTAGGGTGTCCGTTTTTCTTCTCAACTTCGTGGGTCTGTCAGTTCGCCGAAGTTTTGGGGTTTATTTTCTAGTTCGCGTCACCTTTCTCTTTGTTTTCTTTTTCGGATTTCTTGATGTTGTTGTTTTCCCTGTGTGTTGGGGAGTGTCTCTTAGGCGCGGTAGCGGTTCTGTCACAGGTTTGGGGGCTTCTGCTGCACTGCTACTACAGTTGTTGCAGTTCTGTCGAAGGCTAGTGGGATGTTGTTGTTTGGTTTCAGTCCAAACTCTAGCAGGTTTGCTGCTCTGCTTCTGCAGTTGCCTGCTGGTGCGTTTTGGATTGAGTTTAGGAGGCCTGCAACTTTTTGTGGTGTTGGCGGATTGGTTTGTGTCGTGGGTGTTTGTTCCTCGCCAGAGGTGTGGTGTTGGTGTTGTTCGTGTTGTTGGTATCGTTTGTGTTGTTGTGTCATTTCGTGTTGCGTTGGTGTTGTTCATCTCTTCTTTCGTGCAACTTGGAGGTAATATTGGTGCGGTTTCTTAAAAATTCAGTTTCATTTGTGTGATCTTGAGTCGCCAGATAATGCTCGAAAGGGTTTGGTGCGTAAACGCTCTGCGTTGGCGGTAGTAATCATTAATGTACCTTCTGAACTTTTTGGGTCCTTTTTTGGGTTGTATTGGTGGGCTCTTGTTGCTTTTTGGCTTGGTTGTTGATTAATCCGACGTCGGATGCCTTCTCCTTGTCACCAACGAATGCCTGTTTACGATCTGGGTTGTGTTTTCTACTTCAGACCGGTGTCACTGCCCGTGTTTTATTGTTGAGTTTCATCTTCTTTTTGGTCTATGTTTGGGTTTGACTTGGTTTGGCGGCGTAGTCTTTGTCTCTTTCGATTGTTTGTGGGTATATTCTCCGTGGTTGCTTCTTCGGAATGCAATGGTGATGATTGTTGCTTTCCTTGGAGATTTTCAACCTTGCTGTATTGCTCTTGTGTCTGTTGAACCATGGTTTTGCACGGGGTGGTGGTGGTGGTGGCGATGCGTAGTGGTGGTGGTGGTGTTGTAGTGTGGTGGTGGTGGGGTTCGGTAAAAGAGTCAGTTGGTGTTGCTTACGTGGGGAGGTGGGTGCTTTTGTGGCGGTTGTTGTGGGTGATTCCTTTTGGAGACTGTCTATGTTACTCGGGTCCATATTCGTTGTCGCTACCTCTTGTTTGGGTTTTGGGTTGCTAAGGTGTTTAAGGTGGTTTTTGAGGATGTGTGTCCTTCGAGCTGAGCTTTTGTTCATTTTTTATTGGCGTTTACACCACCGCAGTCTTACATTTTGTGAGCTGGATTCTGGTGGACCGGTTACTTTTGCTTCGAGATCGGGAGTTGGCGTTTAGCTGCATTCTTGTTTGGCTGGCTACGGTCATTCTTTGGTGGACCAGAGGTAAGGGGTGCCCGTCTGGATGGGTCCTGAAGTCTGGTGGGCCGATCGCTTTTGATTCGAGATCGGGAGTCAGTTCTTTGGCTGAAGTTTGATTTTGGGCTTTTTTTGTGTTCTTTCGGTGGACCGGAGGTTGTGAGGTGGTGGAAATTGATTGATCCTTAGAATAGTGGCTCAGCTTAGGGGATGTGGACGAATTTTTCATTTAGTGGGGGGTTAATTTTGGGTTGAGTAGTGGTGATGGGTGGTTATGGATATCATTTTTTTAGTCGTGGTTTCGTGAAGGAGTCTGTTTTTAGGTGAAGATGCTTATTTTGGTGGGTGTTGTCAGGTAGGGTTTGATTAGGTGTTTTATGTGTATGGGTTTCTTTTATGGTGTTTCTTCTTTGGGTGTTCCGCCTATATACGGCGCCTTTCTTTTGTGTTCTCTGTATCACCGGTCTTTGTTTATGCATTTTTCCAGTGTTTAGGATATCCTTTCCAAGTCTCTACTGGAAGTTTTGAGTACTATTAGGAATCAGAATGGCCCAAATTTTCTTCCACATGTCAACATTCATGCTTGATGATTATTCTACTTTGGGATATGGATTTTTCATCGCAAAGGACATGATAAGTTTTTTGTAAAGAATGGTTTCCATCTTTATCCCATTGCCAAATGAGCTTATCCAAGGGGTGCCTAGTGGGTAAAGGAATGCTGGTAATTTTCTTGGCTACAAAAATGTTGAAAGAGCTATAGATCAAGCGTCTATTTCTCTAAGGTCTGAAACCTTTGCTTCAGCACTCAAACCCACGACCGGATACTAAAGCTTGAATCCGTTGTGTTAAACCAAAATGAATATTGTACAATACCTCTGAAATCTTGATGATAATAAAGTATGAAAGAACAATTGGATATGCTAATTTATGTTCAAGTTTGCATGACCAAAGAATACAATTCAAATCGTCAAATCAAGTTTTGGTTCTGAAGATCAAGATTATGAACATGTATACAAGCATCTGAAACTTTTGTGAAGCTGAAGACTTCGAACAGACACTGAAGAAGTCAAGTACCTGAAGAACTGAAGACTTTGAAGGAAACGTCAACATCAAAAGACTCTCATTGGTGTTGTTGTCTTCTGAAGAAAGGTCATTATCAGACTCTGATAGTACAATTTGTCTTCTTACTCGTGTGCAGAAACAAACATCGGAATTCAAGGACAATGGGAATGAAACGGATAGTTTCATTTGAAGCATAGGAATTTCGAATGACCCTTCAACGACATCAACCGAATCAAGAAACATTTCAACAGCACTAATCAAGTATCTCAAGGGACTCTTTTGTTGCGCTAGCACTCTCCAACGTTTCTCAGATTTTCCCCTATATAAAAAGCTGAAGACTTGAAGAAACAGACAACACACTGAATTTTTACAAATGTCTTTACTCTGTCAAAATCAAAGCGCACAAAACTCTTAAAGAATTTCTTACAAACTATTATATCTTATAAATTCATAAGTCTCAAAGTCCATCTGAACAGTAATTGTATTACACCTCATATTGTATATCAAGTGTAAAAACCAAACAACCTTTTATTTTGATTAAGTTAGATTGTAAAAGTTTCTTTCAGTTGTGATTGACCAAAAGAAGTCTCTTTCTTTTTTTATGAGCATTAGAAGTCTTGCTTGTGTGCTTTAGCATTTGTAATCTCTGAGAGTGAAAATCCCTTGAAAGTGCAAGGAGACTGGACTACTCTCGGTTTGTGGGAGAAACCAGTATAAATGATCTCTCTCTCTATCTATCTATCTATCTCTCGCTGTTTAATCCATGGTATTTAGCTTTTTTTATGAATCTGAACAAAACTCTACTTTGATTCAGACTTTGGACTTGTTTTTACAAACACTTAAGAAACTTTTTTAAAAAGGCAACACAATTCAACCCTATTTCTTGTGTTTTTTCGCACATTCATGCTATTGTTGGGAATCCAACACTCCTTAAAGATTTTGACTTAGAGCCCATTTGTGACATCCCATGTATCTCCCAAGTCAATTACATCCTTCGCATATTTTAAAATTATCCACACATCGCTAGGTTGGTATCCGACTATGGTCTCTATGAAGAGCGACTTTGGAAAATTTCAACATTTGAATTATTTTTTTGCCAACAGTTAGTTACTGTTTTGAATGATTCTCCAACACTGCTTCCTCAACAAGGGTTTTTTGAAATTTCTAAATGATCAAAAGTCCAAGCCCTCCTAGATTTTGTAGCCACGTCTTTTTTCCAACTTATCCAATGTAATTTCCAACTAGTCTCATGTGAACCTACGAGAATTTGGCGAGCATGCCTTTGACTGGAGTGGAAGAGTCTTCATAAACCTATAATCGTGATGTAATTTGGGATAACTTGAGAAATAGATCAATCAGAGCCTCATTTCTGGCATGAGGCACAAACTTCTCTTTCCACCCTTTAACTTTCTTCAACAGTTTTTCTTGGACCAAAAAGTAGACATCTTACTTAGATCTTCCAAACACAGCCGAAAGATTCAGATATCTAGAATTGATTTAGTATTCTTTAAACTTTTCACCAATAATCTACAATGCTTTTATCTTACCCACATAGTGTATTTGACCCCTCCACCAAAACTGCCTCACTATCTTCTCACATCTATTATCATTTACCCAATATTTCTCAAACCTTAAAAGATGCATTTTCTTTCTAGGAAATGGAAAAGTTAAAATTTCTAGTTCAATCATGATCACAATATAGTCTAAGATGTATATGGGAAGATGAATCACTTGGATTGGAGAGAAACAATTCATGAAACCTTCCAAAAGTCAAGGGTCAATTAGGAGGACATTGAATGTGATATACTCCCACCCCTTTGTTGTTCACATCACCCTCCTTCCTAAACTTAGTTGAGCTAAGCTTCTGTCATTACCACATCTCTTTTCTCATTAATCTTTAATCTAGTTTCCATAATGAAAACTAGATGGAGATTTTCAACATGGTGGAACTTTAAAAAGTCTTGGATTACTCGAGGGTTCCCAATCCCCCTTCCGTTCCAGCTTAGAATCTTCATTATTGAAAGAGGTGTTGGTCCTCCAACGCCCCCTATGGTAATTTTGCACCTCCCCCTCACTTGTGTTTCTTCTCATTTTTTCACATTCACACACAACTATTAGATCTCCGCTCTGAAGCCATCATATACACAAGGTTACATTCTTTTAGTTCTCCTATTACGTTCCCTAGAGTCTTCTTACTCTTGGTAATCTACTTCCTTGGCCATAAATTTGGGGGTTTTGGTCCCATTTTTTTATTTTGAGTTAGAACCCTTATCAAGCTTTCCAAGTTTTTGAGTAGTGACTAGTGAGTAGTACATTACTAAGAGACTCAACCAGAATCTCTACCTGACTTTGATATTTTCCCACCTCCCTCATCTCTTTAATATCGTTAATCCAAATTAAAGCACTGTCATCGGCCTCCCTTGTTATTCCAGAAGTATTTTCGTTGATATTAATATTTTCTAAGAAAAGACTCATCTTGTATGATCTTGTACTATTATCCTTTCTCCCTTCGTTTGTGAACTTTAGCATGGGGCATGCCCTGAGCAATTTACCTAAAGACAACGCATTATCTTCAGTGTCATCCTTGCCCTATAATTCTACCCAATCCTTAATTGATGACCAATTCATTAGTAAGAATGACCTAGTGAGAAGATGCTAGATGAGCCTAAGATGTGTCATCGCTAAGTTTTATGCTTCTCACAAATTATGGATAGATAAGTTGTATGATTTTAAAGTCATTAGTAAGAATGACTTGACCATAAATAGATTATTTGTAAGTGATTTTAAAAAACTCCGTACATAAGGAGAGAGAGATGAGAGCGTGCGATTTTGAGAGAGAGAGATGGTTGGTCGCGGTTCCGCCACGAACAGTCACACTGACGCTCCTTTTCGTCGGAGGTGAGATCCATTTGGGAGGAAGGGTTTCAAGCAGGGTTCCACAAAGGGGGGGAATAGGGATGATTGGATCGACGTGAGTCCGCGACGGACGAAAGCACTGCGACAGGGTGATCGAGGTCAGGACAGGCAGCGGAAGAACAAGCGGCGCAGGGATTGGGATGATCGAGAGAACCGACAGTCTAGGTTTAGGGATTCATGGGAAGATTTCAGTGATTTCAACCACCGGGGTTACCATTCTGATCGATTTCCAGTTAGGAAAGGTCCAGACAGCAAGGCGCGACATTTTGGTAACAGGAGGGACTTTGTGGAGGATGAACGGTGCGGTGTTGATCATGGCAGTACTGAGTTCAACCGACGCAGTGTAGGCGGCTCTTATAAGTTCGTACGCTTTGCTGCTATTTGTGTTCGCAAAATTGACAATCGGCAGGCTAAGTAGGTTGATGACAGCGCTCAACTACCACGTGCAGGTGTAGCAGCTCCTAAATCACTTGAGCAATCAATCGGTACCACATTCAAACGTTTTGTTACCTTTTACTTTACGAATTATCCGCCTCAATTATTGAATTTTTATTTGCGGAAGGGATTTGAAGTGTGTGGTATGTTAGAGGATGTGGTCGTTCCTAGTAAACGCAATGTTAATGGGGAATTGTATGGCTTTGTGAGATACTCAAATGTTAGGGATGTGAGCAAGTTACTTAAGGCGGTGAATGTTGTGTGTTTTGGAAACTTTCGTGTTCAAGCGAAGGTTGCTAGATTCGATAGGTCGGCAAATGAGGTTTTGGTGAGGGTAGGTAAGGGTGAGGGAGCGGTGGTTGAGGAGAAGGGGAAGAAAGGTGCTGGTGAGGGAGAAAACAGGTTGAGTGTGGGTGAGGGAGGAGCTAGGCCAAGTGTTGGAGAGGGTAAGGTTTCGACTGCGGTGTTGGCGGTGGACGAGGGAGTGGTAGGGAGAGATGAGGTGATGATGGGTAAGGTGAGGGTGCGGCTGGACAAGGCAAAGGGGAAGGATGTCACCGAGGTTGATGAAGAGGCTTTGTTGGTAAATAAGGTGTAGCAGGTTACTCAAGTAGGGCGACAACCTTCAATCCAAAAATTGTTACGTAAATATAGGTCCACAAAGAATGACTTGCAATGGGTGCGTAATAGTTTAACGACAACTGTGATTAATGGTGAGGCTATTCCTGTGATTCATAATAGAATTGAAGACGCGGGTTTTGGAGATTTAGATGTGTGTCCCTTGGGTACAGACAGAGTGTTTCTCAGTAGTACTTCCGGTAAAGAGGTTTCATCAATTATTGAAAGTGCTCAGGATTTTTTTGCTATGTTATTTTCTAATATTTTGAGGTGGGACTGTTTGGTATTCCGCTACACGCTTGGAATGAGAATTTTTTCAAACTCTGTGTTAGACTGTGGAAGATTTTTATGGACTGACAATAGTACGCTGGATAAATTCAGGTTTGATTATGCCCGTGTTTTGATTGCGACGTCCTCTCTGGAGGTTGTCAATTGTGTTGAGAATATTATTATTGGTGGTGAGATTGTGGAGATAAAAATTGTTGAGGAGTGGGGTTTTAACATGGGGGATGATGTGTGTCTGTTTGACACTGATGATGGTTCACAATCTGCGTAGTCTGACCGTGATGAAATTGGTAATGACCCTGAACATAATTGTGTGAATGTTGATTTTTTTTGTGGAAAATATCGTGAATGACATAGTTGGAGGGAGTAAGGCCGAGGCACATACTGTGGAGTCTGAAGGAAATATTTTGGCAACAGTAATAGATGAAAATGTCGTGCATCCTAATAAAACTTGTGATGTTTCCTCTCTTTCAAAAGGGACGCCTAAGGTGTTGTGTCTTGATGAAAATGGTGTCTGTTGTGATAATAATGTTGATAGCACTTGCAAAACCACTTCGTTGTATAATACGTCGAAAGAGGTACGGAATTCTATTGTGCTTCTCAGGTTATAGGCTCGAATGTTAATGTTGTAATGGTGCCAACGAAGAAGAGTCGAAAAGGACGTGGGTCATCATGTCCGCCCCAGGCTACTTGGTCTTTAGAATCGGGACCTTGGAGCCTTGAGTGGTTGAGTGATCAACATCATGGGGATGCAGGCGTTATCTCATATCCAGAAAAACTAAAGAAGGTGGTGCGGCCCAGTTCTCATATGGCTGATACCATTGATAAGAAGCGTAAGAAGGTGAATGGCGTCTTGCGTCATTATGTGCATAGTTTGAAAAAAATTGGTCAAGTTACCATGTAAAGACCGTTCATCTGTTTTGAAAATTTTGAAGAAAAATGTTAGGAAACGTCAAGGTTCCGATCGACATAAGAAAGCGGTGGAGGTGGTGTCTGAAAATGTCTCTGATGGAAATTCCTCTTCTGACTCGGTGAATAATGACTGGTTTCATTGGGTGGTTTTAAAGGGGAATGATAAGGTTGTAGTGGAGGATGTGTGGGGTATTGGTAAGGCGTTAGGGGTTTAGTTTGATGGGGAGTCTCATAATATGTTTGGGTTGTTAGCAAGAAGAGGTAGCGGGGGGGGGTCAGGCATTTAGTCAGGAGGCTGTGGGAGGCGGAGGTTCGGTGGGGAGGGGTTGTTAGGTGTCGGAGGTGGAGCTTGTGAGGAGGGGTAAGGGTGTTAGGGATGAAGCTGATTTCTTGGAATGTGCGGGGGTTAGGAGGCTTTGAAAAGAGGAAGGAAGTCCGTTCTTTAGTTATCGAAAAAAATCCGCTTATTTTGTGTTTACAAGAAACTAAGACTCAACTGTGTGATGATGATTTTTTTGCTTCTCTGTGGGGAAATTCAGCGGTTTCCTTTTCCTTCTGTCCTTCTCAAGGGGCATCCGGAGAGTTGTTAACGTTGTGGGATACTTCAGAGGTGGAAGTGTGGTCTTCTATTAGTCGTCCTCATACTTTGATCATTCACGGCCGTTTTATCAAATCTAATGAGGAATTTTACTTGTTTAATATGTATGCTCCTTGTGACGTCGCAGCCAGAAAACTTTTATGGGATTCCTTATCTCCTCGATTGCATCTCTTGGGGGGGGGGGAGAAGGTATGTGTTTGTGGGGGATTTTAACATTGTTCGTTGTAGAGAGGAGAAACGCTCCACTTCAGAAAGAAATGTTAGCACAGATTTTACTCATTTCAATGCTTTCATTGACACTAATTTTCTGTTTGATCTTCCTTTGGGAGGAAGAATGTTTACTTGGTTTAAAGGTGATGGTAAATCGATGAGTAGGCTCGACAAGTTCTTGTTATCTGAGGATTGGTTCCTGATGTGGCCTAACTGCTTACAAATAGCACAGTTGAGGGGTTTATCTGATCATTGTCCTTTGGTTTTGTCTATTGATGAAGAAAATTGGGGACCTAGGTCAACGAGGTTGTTGAAATGTTGGAAGGATATTCCAAGGTACAATCAGTTTGTGAGTGACAAGTGGAAAGCTGTCTAGGTAGATGGTTGGGGGGGGGTTATGTATTAAAGGAAAAATTTAAAATGATCAAAATAGCTCTTAAGGAGTGGCATGCTTCTCACACACAAAATTTACCAAGGAAAATTCTTGATCTCAAGGAGCGTATGGCATCCTTAGCTGGTAAAGGTGAAGTGGAGGTGATGACTGAAGAGGAATGTGCTAAGTTATTTGGTATTTCGTCGGATATTCATTCTTTATCTCGTCTTAATACTAGTATTTGTTGGCAACAATCCCGTGTTCAGTCGTGGCGTGATGGTGATGCAAATACAAAGTTTTTCCACTCAGTTATGTCGAGGAGGAGGCGCCATAATGCGTTTTACTCTATTTTGGTTGATGATGTGGTGGTGGAGGGAGTTCAACCTATCTGTAATGCTGTTTTCACGCACTTTGCGAAGCACTTTCAGTCAGTGAATGTCAACCGCTCCTCTGTGTCTAATTTGCAATTCAGTTCGTTGATCGTGGCGGAGGGGGTTAGTTTAATTAAACCTTTTTCGGTTGATGAAATCAAGGCAGTTGTGTGGGATTGTGATAGTTTTAAGAGTTCGGGTCCTGATGGCATTAATTTTGGTTTTATAAAGGATTTCTGGTTGGACTTGAAGGATGATATTATGAGATTTGTGTCTGAATTTCACCGCAATGGTAAATTATCTAAAGGTATCAACACTATTTTTATTTCTTTAATTCCTAAAGTTGATAGTCCTCAGAAGCTTAATGATTTTCGACCTATCTCTCTGGTGGGGAGTCTGTACAAAATTTTGGCAAAATTGCTCGCTAACAGACTTAGAGGTGTGATTGACTCTGTTATCTCGGATTCTCAATCGGCGTTTGTTAAAAATAGGCAAATTCTGGATGGGATTCTGATAGCTAATGAGGTTGTCGATGAGGCTCGGAAAAAGAACAAAGACCTTATGTTGTTTAAAGTGGATTTTGAAAAGACGTATGACTCGGTTGACTAGGGGTATTTGGACTCTGTTTTGTCCCAAATGTCTTTCCTAGTTCTTTGGAGAAAATGGATTAGAGAATGTGTTAGTACTGCCACAGCTTCTGTCTTAGTGAATGGCAGCCCCGCTGATGAGTTTCCGTTACAGAGAGGGTTACGACAAGGTGACCCGCTGTCTCCTTTCTTGTTTTTGGTGGCGGCAGAGGGCCTTAATGTCTTGATGAAGTCGTTGGTTGAGACTCAGTTGTTTACTGGTTACAGCATTGGGGACGTCAATCCGGTTGTTGTGTCTCATCTTCAATTTGTTGATGACACTTTGTTGTTGGGAACTAAAAGTTGGGCAAATGTCTATACTATGAGGGCGGTTCTTGTTATCTTTGAGCCAATGTCTGGTTTGAAAGTGAATTTCCACAAGAGTTCGCTGGTCGGGGTTAACATCGCCCCTTCCTGGTTAACTGAGGCCACGTCTATGCTAAACTGTAAAGTGGATAAGGTGCCTTTCTTATACTTGGGTATGCCGGTTGGTGGTAATCCTCGGAGATTGTGTTTCTGGGATCCTGTCGTGAATCGTATTAAAGCTAGATTATCGGATTGGAATAGTCGTTTCCTCTCTTTTGGTGGCCGTTTGGTTCTTCTCAAATCTATCTTAACTTCTCTGTCTGTCTATGCACTTTCCTTGTTCAAAGCTCCGTCAGGTATAATCTCTTCCATTGAATCTTTATTGAATAAAATTTTTTAGGGTGGGGGTGAGGAACACAGGAAAATATCTTGGATCAGGTAGAGTTCAGTTTGTCTCCAAAAGGAGTTTGGAGGGTTGGGGGTTAGACAGTTGAAGGAGTTTAATATTGCCTTACTAGGGAAATGGTGTTGGAGGATGTTAGTGGATAGGGGTAGTTTGTGGTATAGAGTTTTAGTCGCCCGTTATGGCGAGGTTCGTGGGAGGTTGGAGGATGGGGGTAGGGGTGGAAATGGGCTAGGTCGGGCCGGGCTTTGTAAGGCCTAAGCCTGACCTACTTCAAAAATTATAGGCCTGAGTCTGGCCTATTACCCGCCATAGGCTTATTTTCAAGGCCTGGCCTGGCCTTTTTAAAGGCCCGATGAATCCTGAAAGCCTATTTAAAAGCCTATTTTACACTAAGGTCTAACAACATCTATAAGCCTACCACTAAATAGGCCAAAACTTATGAAGGCCTAAAGCACAAAAATATGACTTATACTAAATAACAAATACTTACGAAGGGCTAATCACACCAATATACCTGCTACTAAATAGCCAAATCATATGAAAGCTTGAGTTTATAAAAAAAAACATCAACATTATCATTAATGAAAGGTATATTATATATAAAAAGCTTAATACGCCGGCCCGACGGACTTAATAGGCTTTTTTGTAAGCCTTAGCCTAGCCTATTTAAGTAAATAGGCTTTATGAAAAACTTGAGTCTGGCCTTTTTATTAAACAAGTTGGGCCGAGCTAGGTTTTAAATAGGCTAGGTTGTAGGCCCCTGTCGAACGGCATGGCTTGTTCCCACCCCTAGATGGGGGCCGGAGTTGTTCTTCGTGATAGCGAGAGGTGGAAAGGATTAGGAATGGGAGCGGTAGTGATGGGGGAGGTTGGTTTCAGGAGTGTGTGACTAAGAAGGTGGGGGATGGGACTGACACCCTGTTTTGGTTTGATAGATGGTTGGGGTCGGTTCCTTTATGTGTGCGCTATCGTAGGTTGTTTGAGTTATATGAAAACAAATCTATTACGGTGGCAGAATTGTTTTCTCTTGGTGTGGAGGAGGGGGGTGAGGTGTGGAAGTGGAGGCGGTGACTATGGGCGTGGGAAGAAGATATGTTAGAGGAGTGTAGGACTTTTCTGTTTGATGTTTCTTTGCATGTTAATGTTGCAGATCAGTGGTTGTGGATCTCGGACCCCACTGAGGGTTACTCTGTTCGGGGGGCGTATTACGTGTTGATGTCGAAAGATTTACCTCTAGTGGACTCAGCAGCGGAGATGATTTGGCATAGGCAGGTTCCCCTAAAAGTATCAGATTTTGCTTGGAGGCTACTTTGTGATCGTTTGCCTACAAAATTGAACCTGGTCTATGATGAGTCAATAAATTAGTGTTTTTAATATGTTATTTAAGTCTATTTTATTTATATTTGATTTAGTTTTATTTAAATATTATTTCCTTTTAGAATTATTTTACTTCA
>Ga0228710_1003365_pt1 | contig 25489 bp, 17 predicted proteins | sample MedpolnodulmetaG_FD_177995 | JGI IMG/M metagenome (GOLD analysis project Ga0228710, IMG submission 177995) | Root nodule microbial communities from Medicago polymorpha collected in Santa Monica, California, United States - pink nodules | ecosystem: Host-associated > Plants > Roots > Nodule...
GAAGAAGATGGAGGTGATGGGGTAAAGCAAAATCTGGGGGTGGGGGGTGGGGTTGGAGGTGACTGGGGTAAAGCTAAGCCTCTAGTGTGGTAAATCTAAACCTCTAGTGGGGAAGGAGAAATAGATGGTGGGGGAGAAGGGGACTGGGGTAAGGTATGTTTCTTGTCTAATGCAAAAAAGACCTTCAATGCCAACCTTGCACCCAAACAAACCGCACTTCTTTGCAGTGTGTTGCCATCTCCGTTGACCGTTCATACAATCCCTTAAATTTTCAAAGAGACTTCTTTCTATAAAGGCCAACGATTAAAAAACATTGTTGTTGTAGAAGGAAGAAGAGGAGGAGAGAGTGAGGATGAGAGAATGTGAGAAATGATGAAGGTTGGAAGTGTATTTATAAGGGGAATGTATGCCTAGGTTGTATCTAACCATTATGGTTAGTCAAAAAACGTGTAAAAAACAAGTTTTGTCATCTGACCACCTTCAAAAAACGTGTTTTGTGTGGTGCAGAAAGGAGCATGAGTTAAGTCACGCCACCGGCCAAAGTAGCGTGAGTTAAGTCACGCTGGCTTATAACATGCGTGAGTTAACTCACGTTGAAAGCACCTAGCGTGAGTTAACTCACACAGAGGTACTTTCGTCCATTCAGTTGGGAGGGAGTGTTTTTTGTTGGGAGAAGAGCATTTTTCTTAGGAAGAAAGGACCTGTCTTTGCAACTGCCTTTAGCCCACTTATGATGGTCATTGTTGCAATCATGGGATCCTTTATACTTGCAGAACAGATTTACTCCAGCAACACACACGATATTCACATAAACAATACATGCGTCTTTAAATTTAGTTTACTTTAAAAAATAAATTAGCTACCATTTTTTTATATAAAATTTAGTTATCATTTTTAAATTAATGCATGTATATATTGCCAAGAAAATATTCCATGGCATATATATAATTCCAAATTTAGTAAAAACAAAAGTAAGAAGTATATATTAAGACCATGCTGCATTAATACAAGTTAACGAAAAAAATTCTAATTTTAAATTTATAAGGTCTATGCCTAGATTTTTTTTCCGCATATTTTGACTATGTCTCAGTAATACAATTTGTTAAAAAATATATATTTAGCTTGATTTTTTTTTTTAGCTTGATTGATTGTCACAAGGTTTTAAACCAATTCATTATAATATGCAAATCATTTTATTATATTATAAAATTGATTATGAATTTTTCAAATCAAAATTAAATTTAAATTTTTTTTTCTTCAATATATTATTCCAACTTGTATTAGATTCTGTTATCATTCGTTCTCGTGAGCTTACCTCAGTTGATATGGATAATGCATAATATATGTAAGGTTCGGGTTCAAACCCCAACAAAAAAAAAAAAGATTCTTTCATCATTCGAATGAATAAAGCTATGTGACTAACTAAAGAATTTGATTTTGGACTATGTGGGTGCAGTGTGATGGGTGCCATCTTGATTGTTATAGGTATTCTGTTGTTCTGTGGGGAAAGCCCAAGGAAGAAATAGAGAGAAAAGTAGATGATATTCCTTTGCTTTGCCAATAAAGGGTGCTCAAATGAGTGGAAATTCAGGTCTAGTGGATTGATGACACAGATCAAGTAAACATGGTCAAGTTGAAGATACTAACAACATGCTTTCTTCGGTTGCAATAAGCATTCCTACTAGAGAACCTACTACTACTAATGTTAACCAGCAATAAAAAGTTTTAAGAGAAATGGAATATGATTGGGAATGAATGTCATTTACTTCATCTTCCATCATCCCCATTTTGTCCCTTTTTATTTTTAGCAAGTTTTCCTCACCCCATCACCCCTTGTGTTTGAGCAAATATATTATATATAATTTTGTAACAAAATTCCAACTAATCCATGTAGAAAAGGGAATCATAAAGTTTTTCCATCTTATCTCTTTTCTCTCTCTATCTTTGTTTTTAATTTTTATTGACATAGATGTTGTGGAATTTGTGGTCAAAAATTTGTGGGATTTCATTCATTCTATTTTATATTTTTAATGAAGCCTGATTCAGATTCCACTAGGCTGGTAGTGATTTGTGTTTTCTCATATAATTGTGTCACACACATCAGTATAGGAAAACAGTGTGTTAAACCATTTTACTTTGTTTGGGAATCTTGCATCAAGTGTGTTTCGTACTATTATTGATCATATTTTTAACAATTCTATAGCCAAGTGGAGGCATTGTTCTAAAAAATTTAATTGCATTGTTTGTATTTGCAGTCACAATCGTGCTTTATTACAATTGCATATCTTCAAATAATGCAACAAAAAATGTATATTCTGCAGTATTTTTTATTTTTTTTATTTCTTTTCAATATAAATTGGTGTGGAATATATTCTGCAATATGTTAAGAATTATCTACAAATTCATTTGTGAGAAGATAACATCATCACAATGTATCTAACCATTTGTGTAAACTTTTTCAAGATCAAAAGTTTTTCTAAATAAAAGAAGCCCGACATAATATAATAACAAATATCTACTAAGATAGCACTAAAACAATATGCACCCCAATAGCTCATCAGATTACAATGATACATCATCCAAATAACCTGATAAAGAACTTATTAAATGGGAAATGTTTTACTAAAATAAGATTTATCAAATGGGTATCGTGGTCGTCAAGAACTAATCTTTCTGTATTGATCCTATAAAAAATCTTGTCATCTGTCATGTAAGAATTCACAATCAACACCCCAAGTTAACATCAATATCTACTTTTAGAGAGCAGAGCTTTCGTATAAAGTTGCAAAAAGAAACACGGTAACTAGAATAAGTGTATTTACAGATAAAACTGATTTACATGAGTTGAATTTGAGGGGCAGCTTTAACTGCCCCTTGAAACGGAATCATCTTTCGCAAGAGCAACATAGTTCACTGGAATTATGTTATTCACTCTGCCACTTTGTCTGCGATCCTTTGCACCCGATGTTCCATAACGGCCTGAAGGAGTATGCATTCGGCGCCCGTTTGGTGTCCCAGCTAGGGTGTTAACATGACTGCTCTGGTTCAGAGGCTTCTTTGTTGCAGATCTTGAACCAAACATTGCTTCTTGCTCTACAGCAAGTTGTTCATTAAGCCGCTTCTGCTCCTGTTAAAAAGACCAGAATGAATAGTTGCGCAATCAAAAGTTTGAAGCTGACAAAAACAATCAATTACCATCCAAATTAAATTATGTGACAAAAATAATGTAAAACTTGATTTATTTGTGAAGTGGTATAGGACATTTTTCAATTTTTTCCGTCATGTAAGAAGTTACAATATATTTTAAAATTTCATTTCATCCCTCCTAGTTTCTATTTCCATTTTAAAATAACAATCATTTTTATATCCTCTGTCAACTAAATTTAATTGACCGCATTGGCACTAATGACTTGTAACTGAACGGTGACAGGGTGAGGGACTATAAGTGGTGTATTTCAAAAACTAACGATCAAAATTGTACTTTTTAAAAAGGGGGAATTAAAAGCAAATTGTCATATTTATAAAGGACTAAAAAAATTTAACGTTCAAAACTTATTAGCTGTGTTTGTCATTTTTGTTCATTTCATAGTTTCAGTAACACATAGCCATGACATAAAATGGCAGTAATGATCCATTTTCTGGACATACTTATTTTGTCCTATCTCTGCATAAAATTAGTAGTAAAAAAAATTCACATGATTATAGACAGTGTTCAAATAAATTTTTTAACAAGTCAAAAATAAGATCACCAGGAATACAGATGTGCTTGACGGGAAATGCATATTAATTTTCATTCCGCACAGATTTTAATTTCAATGATATAGAAGAAAGATGCAAGAGAAGAACGATAGAGGAAGAAAAAAATATTATCACTATAAGTCATACCCGAGATTTCCGCTTCTCTTCTTCTCTCAGTTGTCTTTGTACGTTGTATTCATCCAAGCTATTCAACAACGGAACCTGAAATAATTTTGAGTCAGAACCTGACTAATCATTCTGCATATTATAGTCAATAACATAGTATAGTCATCATCACCTTTTCGTATAAGAAAGGTATTCCTTTTTCCGTCTCCCATGCTTTCACTTTTGCAGTCAGATTCTCAACCACAGCTGCACAGTAAAAAATTGGAAGGAAAGTTACTTTTAAACGAATGAGGAAACTAGCATCATGATAATACTACAAGTTACAACCAAGGACTAAGCACTTATATAGGTTTTTTCTCAAAAGATAATTATTTTAAGTCCTTCACATATGATATTCAAGCTATGAGAAACAAGAGTGATTACCTAATCATACTAATATGCCAGCTATTGAACGTAAAATAAAGGTTTTCACTTATTAACTTGACCCATTTCTATTCCAAATCCAATAACTGGAAATTTGAAAAATAACTAAATTGTAACTTTGGCGCTACTTCTTACTAAAATTTTACAAAGAAATCCATAGGCTAGTTGACCTTAATTTACTATTTTAACCCAGTGACTGTAAACACTTTCTATCATCAAACAGAGAAGCTTCTGATAAAATGAAATATCAAACTTCAAGCAGACACGAGCTTTAAGAAGCCTGACATGAAATTTTGAACAACATACATATATAAAACAATAATCATCTTGTATTGGATAAAGCTAATCTCATTCTCCCCACATTTATTGAATTCGCTTTTTTCAAAATTAGATGGTACTATATAATGCCATTAAAATTATATAGTATGAAAAGCTCTTTGTCAGTCAAGCAAGGTTAGAAGTTTCTAATTGGCAGTTTGTAGATCGCAGATTCAGTAGCTACTAGCAAATGGGAAACCTTTGTGGTCTCACTTGTTAAGATAACAGCAGCTAAATCATATATTTTGACAGTTGTCTAGCCTCCCAGTTTTGACCTCTGGCTATGTTTGGCTAGTTAACCACTTAACTTATGGTTTGCACTCAAAGAGCTTTCCATTTATAACACACCATCTCAAATTAGTATAGGTCAGATACGAGTGGATATTCCAGTGGCTTCTTTCACTTAAAAGTTAAGGCAGATAGTTACCAACTGCTTGAACTAGGAACCAGCCAGCTTGCCAGTTGGTTCAATCTCGTACTTTAATGCTATTTACTTTTTATTTATTTATTTATTAGTCATCCAGTTAAGCCATGGATGAACTAATCAAACCATGATCTGCAGGTCTCGCCAGTTTGATCACTGGTGAGATTTTTAAAATAGTGATTATCAGTATCGCATAATCAAACTATACATGGCCATACTTGGAATCACTCGGTATGTTCTAAATAACACTAACATCTTAACAGAATTATGATTCAAGCATAAACAGCAACTAGTTCACAGGTTTCCCGTAACATTAAAACAAAAATGTCTATCATAATAATCAAGATTCTCTAGATCAAATATAAATGTAAAAATTAAAATAAAATAATGACTCACATGGAATCTTGCTGACAAGAATCCGTGCTTTCTCCGCACGCTTCAAATTTTTGTGTGCTCCTTTTACTGCACTATATCGATTTTGATCCTGGTATAAGGGTGAAAACGGGAAATGGTGAAAACGGACTATATTTTGTTATGTTTCTCAAAATAGATCTACTAAGTAAAGAAACAAGAGAAAGCTTATATATAAATTTAATTGATCAATGGAATATAGTAATTTGGTTTTACTTAAAATAAAAAAATTCATCAACCTGAGACTTAGCGAAAAATTTTCAAACGCAACATGTTATGAGACTAAATCATATAGAAAGAAACAAGGTATTTTGTGCCAACCAGAAATTCTCACAATGCATTCACCATGTTTTATATTCTTATATGTTCCCAAAATAAATTTCATTTTACTAGATAGAATTGATGAATTAACTTCGGATATCAAAGTCAAAGTTCACAAATGCCATAAATAACCATCATTGATAGCTTAGTATTGCTTTCAGTAACTTTTATGATTTCATTTTCAATGATGCAAAATGACCAAAGCAGAGAATGTTTATAACTTAATATAATATTCTTTTATGCACCATAGACATGGTGAGATATCATTGCCACATTTACAAAGAACACTATCAAGATATTAAAGCAAATTCAACTACCAATTGTTCAGAATCATCCAATTCTTTATATAAAGAACCTATAAAATGTTATACTATCTACAAATTGTCAATGATCAATTATCCTAATAACTAAATTTATGAGTGAATGCTTGTAGATAAATGATTTTATATCACATGTAACGATACTTGAGGTTTTAAGTGAGGAAATGCACAGGACCACCCTACCTGGTGCTAAAATCAACTTTATTTAGAAGAGGGACCCACAGCTTGTGGGTATCAAAGTTTAGATGTTGTAAAGGCTCAAAAATAGTTAATAGTTAAATATTAAAAAGGAATTATTCAAAAAAATATATATTAAAGGGAAACAAAATAAAATCAAATTGAATTACCAATAAACGACAATAAACTATGGTAAATTATGTGCATATGACAGTCATCAGTTTCCCTTTTGATAACAATAAGCTAAATATGTGGGTTGAAAACAATCATAAAAACATATGCATATATAAATGATATAAAATAACATGTGTTGTACTCTATGGTGATAAATTTCAACTGCATCGATTTATGGCTTATTTAAGAATGAAATAAACTGAAGAAAGTTATCTACCCTTTCATATTCATCTAACCACTTTTCCTCCTCAGCAGCAAATTTCCATTTCTCCACCTTGTCTAAGATATCTCTTCTGCTTAGAGCTTGCTCTTTGGCCTTCCTGATTTGGTCATCCATGCTTTGAAGCAATTCAGACATATCAACATGACCTGCTAAGCCGTTAATGCTTATGTGATTAAAGGAAAATAGAAACTAAGAACAGACAATATGGATGCACACATAAATATGTAATTATGGTTGTCAGAATCAAGATCTTGCATGAGATCGAAAGGGGATAGCATGATCGTAAAACATAAGATCGAAGGATTCTACTCAATTAATTTTGTTGGATCGAAAGGGGATAGCAAGATCGTAAAACATAAAATCGCAACCAAGATTGAAGGTTCCTACCAAAACAAATAAAATACTAGTGCATAAACTGCTCAAAGTTTCAATCTTAAACAAACATAGTAGTAAAACAACCAAGTCTCAAATCTTAAACATATAAGACTCGAAGACATAAATCTTAAACATAAATGACTCGGTCTCAAATATTAAACATAAAACAACCTAGTCACAAAGCTTAAACATAGACGACTCAAAGCCAGGATTGTTAGAATCATACGGCATTGCACGATTCCATGCCAGTTTCACGAGTTCATGCGATTTTGCAGGAATTTTACTCAAATCAGGATTCTATTTACAATTCAGAATGTTGCGGGTGAGTGAAATCGCAAAATCGTTGGTTTTCACGATTGTAATTAGGATTCTGACAACAATATCTGTAACATCAGGTCCAAAGAGTATTTCAGAGGGAAGAAAATGGAATCTAAAGTAAAGGTATATTTATAAGTAGCCACATTGAAATTTCAAGAAAAAAATTCAATGGCACTTTAGGCATAATTTATGTACCAGATTCTATGAGGCTGGTCAGAGTCTGTCTGGCAGCTTCACTATCCATATCCATGTGAACTCCTCTGTAAATTTCTTCAAGTTCATTCTGTCTTTTAAACACTAATTCCTTCATCTTACTGGCTTTCAATACATTTAAGCGCTGAACTTCAACCTCAACCTACACAAATATAAATAATCAAGCAACTAAAATTCAGACTATACAAATAAATTGCAATGCAAGTACAAGTCATTGAAGGTTTCACCTGCTCAATGACATCAGCAGAAAGGCCACCTTGGATCGACACTTCATCAACTGATGCTGAAATTAATCTAGTAACATGGCTAAAGGCCTTTTGCTCATCAATTGGTATCTCCATAAGATCCCATAACTCTACCAAAAACTTAGCAAGTTCTTGTACCTGCAAGAAAGTAAAATTATATTCATAAATCTTCAAGAACCTATTGGAAAAAAGTGCTCTGTCAATAACAAAATTAGAAAAAATAAGCAAACTCATCTGATACACAATAAAGAAAAGAAAAATTATGACTTCTGTTTCGTTCATTGCATCTTAGTAACGAAAAGAAAAATTATGAGCTCTGTTTCGTTCATTGCAACTTAAACCTTATTTTATAAAACATTGAGTTTACTGTCCAATACTCTTTCTTCTGACTTCATAATCACCTTATTCCAAATTCCAATTGTATATAAAGCAGGACATTAGGAAATCAAAATGATTATGCGATCTGCAAGAAATTAAGAGACATGGTATCAAAAGCTACTGCAATTCAATGCAAGAAATGAGTAAATTGACTAGGATACTAATAACCATTCAACACTTAACTGTAACAGTTGGTACAGCTTTTACAGTGATCATTTGATGTATCGAATGAGATGATCCAGATGTGTTACTTGCAATAGCAACAGTGAGATACATACATATACATGCAGCAAGACACATACATATTACTTTGTAGTATTTCAATCTAGATCAGAAAAAGTCACCTTTTGTAGCCTTTGTTGCTTTTCTTGATTTAATGAAAGAACAACCCCAGTTAATCTAGCAAGACTGTCGTTACTAATGCATTGTGGTGCACCATTTGATGAACCGCTCAAGCTTGGGTGGATATCATTTAAAGTCTTCCAAATATCAATTGACATTACAGCTGAAAGCTCACTGATAGTACTGATATGACTTTTTACTTTCTGCTGGCGTAAGATCTGAGAGAAAAAAAGGAAGCAATATTGAGCTAACACTTGATAGGAACTAAAGAAATATGGAAACCAATATTATGCGACTATATTTTGAATTTGGTAGCACCTTTTCATTTTGAAGTTCATTAAGATGCGATTTAAGTTCCCCCAATTTCTCCATGGTCAGATCACATTGATCAACATCTTGATCCGTGACACCTTTGGACTGTCCACAGCCTGCTATTTCAGCACATATCTGTGATATTTGGGATTTTATTTCTAAAATTTCCTCAACTCTCTCAGCCTTCCTAGACTTCAAGTCCTCTAAGACAGGTCTGATGTTGGCTAATTGCTGCTTCAGAGTACCCTTTCCCTGTTAAAAACAGAACTGAATTGAATGAATATTTATCTAGAAGATTCAATTAACCAAATTCTAATTGTGAAGATGAGCAGACATGAGATTTGGGAATCATCAAGTGTTAAGAATACAGTCTTCTATCTAACTAAACAGTGAGGAAAATAAAAGTAACTAATAAACGCTAAAATTATGTTTTGATTTGCATAAAAGATTTCAAGAGAGAGCAAACAAAATCCAACTAGTTATCGAAATTGTAAGATAAGGTAATTTGGTTTCTGACATTAACCAAATTTCAAAATGATCACGAAATTTAAAATCGTCAAACATAGTATTAGTCTTATAAAGTTAGCCAAGTTAACTCTTGAAATGGTCACAAAATGCCAAATATGATTGAAGATATTCAATAAATCTTTTCAAGTTTGTCAATTTGATTCTTTAAATTGTCACATAATGACTTAATGATTGAAGATATTCACCTAGATTAGGAGATTCACTCTTTCAACAGAAATCTAATACAAGATGGTACTTAAGGGTGTCGTGTTAATAGCAACATTAGTGGTAGTATAAAACAGAATGTCAATGGAACATACCCGTGAGAACGCACAATCATCCCCAAATGAAGAAGCAATAGCAGCGACTTCAGATTCAGCATCATCCAACCACTTATTTAAGTCAGCTTTGTGCTTTCTGGTTTGCTCAACCTTTCTGTAATAAATGTCAAGACACTCTTGCTCCAGTTGAAGAAGCATATTGTCTCTATCAGTGTCACTCTCTCCAATCTCATCCCATATCACCTAAAAACCAAAACTTTAGATCATTAATGCATTCACCAAAGGTTATCCATCAAAACTTGAGCATATCACCCTATCAAGGCTGATTCTAATGTGTGCCTTTGTTGGAGGGTTACACCAAATTATAATAAAAAATTAAAGTCAATTTAGATCAAAAACAAGTAACATTAATCACTACTACCATTCATTCTATTTCTATTTAAGATAACAAATAAACCACCAATAAAAAGGGATTACCAGCATACTCTTTTTCAATTGTGCACACCACTTCTTTTTAGGTAAACCAAGATTTTTCTACGCGTGCAATAAAAGATATTAACAGATGTTTCTTCATACGTAAAATGCTGAACATTACAAAAACGATTTTCGCCAAGAATGAATCACTATCAGTATTTAATTGGCTACCACACCTGTGATTTTCACCAAACACACTGAACCGTTTCAAGATTTACCCAAAAACTGTCACATACTTATTCAAGATTTACTCTATTTCATAGAAACCAGCCAGAAATCAAACTACCAAACATTTCATTAAGAAACCCTTAGATTCAGTAATCACAAAAACAACAAAATTTGACAATTTTATATAATTACTAGCCAAAAAAAGAACTGAAAATGAAAACAAATCACAAAAGAAAAGAATTGTCATAAATCTTACACAAGGCAATATCAAAATATCTACTTTATTGGTTCAATTGAATCTTTAAATAACTAATTCGAATTTCAATAATTTCCGCCACTCAAAATTCATAAAAAAAGAAAGAAGAAGTGGATGTGAATGAGTAAAGAACCTGCAATTGACGGAGGAGAGAAGCGCATGTGGTGCGAGAAGGAGAGAAGGAAGGAGGTGTGGAAGCCATTGATGCGGAAGAAAGAGCGAGAAACGAAACCCTAGAAGAGAGAAATTGGGAATCGAAGAGAGGAAAACGGAAAGCGTTTGAAGCGTTGTTGAAACTGATTGTAATAATAATGATGAGCGAAAGAAAATCCCTTGATTTGAGTTTTTCTTTCAAAATTGAGAACGAGTACTAGTACAGTACTTCACTTGTGTTTTGCTTTTGGTTTTTGGCGCCAAACTCACTTTGATAAATAATTTAGCCATAATTTATTTTGATTAATTAAGTAATAAGTTAATTTATTTGACCCATTCAAATAAAAAAGTTAATTTCTTTGACTAGATTTAATAATAATTCAGTTATTTTCTTTTTGCTTATTCTAAACAATTTCTACTTCTAAATTATGGTTTAACTATTTTAAATCGTTTAAGATGAAACGGTAGTCTAACTTCTCAATAATCAAACCTGCTTATGCTTCAATCAATCAATTATTTGATTTCATTTTAAAAACAACAAAGGTATATGATTAAAAAAAATCATAAATTTTTATACAAAATTGTAGTGTTTAATGAATACTTTCGATATGCAAAAGTTTGATTAAATTTATATAGAGAAATGGTGTAAAAAATTTACTTACCTCGAACTATAAATTACTATAGTCTCCTTTTACCATAATTGAATGATTAACATCTAAAAAAAATACCTATTAATAGTATAAACCTAAAGATTAAAAATAATGGGTTTATTTAAGGTAGTTTTTTTTGTTTTGTTCCAACCTCAGACCTTACATATATTATGCATTGTTTCTATCAATTGAGTTAAGCTCATGTGGACTATATATTTAAGGTAGCTATTAATAATATAAACATTAAAAATAACTGTCACGCAGATATAAGTGCAACATTGATGTTGCTTTCTCATTTAGTCTTAACCGAACTGGAATTGACATTCGTATTTGGGATTCTGAAGGTACGTTTGTATTGGCAAAAGTTGCCAGTTTTCCATGTATTTACTCGGTTGATGTTGGTGAAGCATTGAGGTTACATAGTGCTATGTAATGGTCGAGTGATATGCAATTTGACAATGTTGATTTTGAAACCGATTCCAAGATTACTTGTGACACTTTTCATTCTAACTGAGATGACATTTCTGAATTTGGGTGCATTATTTCATCTTGTCGATCTCTATTCAGCTCTTCTTTTACCAACTTTATGGTGGAGTTTGTTAGACGACAAACAAATGCGGTTGCTTACGTGCTTGCAGGAGAAGCCACGTTTCTAGCTAGTCTCGTTGTTTATTTTAACATACCCGATTGTATTGAATCTCTTATTATTAATGAAATGTTATAAGCATATTTCTTTCAAAAAATATTTTATGCACTTTTAAGTATTTTATTACACAAAATTTAAAAAATTCTTATTATACTTGTTTTTTTTGTCAAGTAATCTATTGGTTGGAGTTCACCACAAAATTTAAATAGGATAATAGTCACTTTGGTCCCTGAAATTATAATGATCAGTCAAAATAGTCCTTCAATGTATCAAAACTTCAAAGCGGTCCATGATTGTGCATTTTGTTAGTTAAAATAGTCCTTAATGTTAAAATATTTCATTAATATTGTCAAATTAGTCTTCCAATATACTTACTTATTGCCATATTAGTCCTTATAAATACATGTTTATTATCATTTTAGTCCCTATATAAAAAGAGTTATTGTGAATATTGAAAGATTATTTTAGTGTTAAGAACTATTTTAACTAATAGAATGCACAATCAGAGACTATTTTAAAATTTTGATACGATAAAGGATTAAAATAACTAATCATTACATATTCAGGGACTAAAGTGACTATTGAGATTTGAATTATCTAAAGTTAAATCCGACCCCTACAATGTCCTAGCGAAAAACCATCCAAAGGGTTGAGCTAAGCAACCAAAATGGGAATCTCGATGCTTTGAAAAGTGTACATAACGTGGCTTCGAAATTAAGCAACATGTAGACAAACCAATACATACGGCACTCACTCACATAACTCCTGACACTACTGCGTTAAACCAAAGCACACTTCCTTCATTCCTAAGTAAGTAACAAACAAACCGAATGAGAGCAACCATTTCGCTTCTTCCCTTTTTATTCCTGCTCTTCTTCCTCGCTATCTTCACTGTTCTAGAATCTTCCGGTGACTGCTCCGATTTCGATCACGAGCAAATGGCCACTCCACTCGGAGGTATTCAAGATTCCCCCAATTCTGAAAATTCTCTTGAAATTGAATCTCTTGCTCGATTCGCTGTCGATCAACACAACACCAAACAGGTTCCTTTTTTTTACTTTCTTTATTATTTCGTTTTATGATAAGAAATTATTATCATTTTTTTTATCTAATTTGTGCTCTTTTTTAAATTCTCATTATTTTTTTTCCTATTTGTTGTTACTCTGTGATTAAGGATTGTAAGTTTAGATGCATGATGTGATTATAGTAAGGCCCTGTTTGGATGAACAACTTAATTAAGGGCTTGTCATAGAAGTGCTTATGTACAAGCTCTTTTTTTTTTGGCTTAATTAAGGGCTTGCCATAGAAGTGCTTATGTATTTGTTGTCATACGATTGCTCTAATGTATTTTTGTGGTCTGTTGACTCTTTTTTAATCATGAAGAATTCACTTCTGGAGTTCGCAAGGGTGGTGAAAGCAAGAGAACAGGTTGTTGCTGGTACCCTGCATCATCTTACTCTTGAGGCTATTGATGCGGGTGAGAAGAAGATCTATGAAGCCAAAGTCTGGGTAAAACCCTGGATGAACTTTAAAGAACTTACAGAGTTCAAGCATGCTGGTGATGTTCATGCACCATCATTTACCACTTCAGATCTTGGTGTGATAAAGGGTATGCCATTTTGTGTAGACAGCTTATTTCTTGATATGATTAACAGGCTAGCGATTAATAGGGGTGTTTGAAGGGGTGTAGTCAAGTACTCCCGTTGACCCTTCTTAATTGTCGATTTTTTAGCATATAAGTATTTGTTTCTATTTATCATTCGTTTTCAAATTTCAAGGTTATATCACTGCTTTTTTTGTTAGTTATGCCCTTACTTCATCAATTATTTTGCCCTTAAATTAATGAAAAGAAAGTAAATTAGTCAGTCACCACCAAAAGAAAGAGTAAATTAGTGAGCTGACCAATGAAAGTTAACAGTATCTTTGAAATTTGCTTATTAATCAAACTTAGTTCGTTGTTTGTGAAAACAACCTTAAAATACATTGAGTGATCAGAAGGCCTACAAATTGCCAAAATTGTTGTGCGTCATCATAAATCCTGCTTTAAAGTGAACTTGGAGATAGTGTTTGTTTTGGCAGAGGGGTAGTGAATTTATGATATCATATTTTGTGCAACATCAGGATGTGAGCACTGGTATATATCCATGCGCAATTTCCATGAAAATGTAGAAAAAGGCTTGTAGGAGTGAGGCCTGAATTTTATCGGGAGTTTACCTTATAGTTCCTGTTATTTTATAAGTAAAAAAGACAATCTAACCATCATAATCATTGTTATTAACTGATAAGTGATGTATTAAGTTCCTCAACATCGGTTATGATTGCTTAATTTGTCTTGTATTTCTTTTTGAACATTTGAACTTCATATGTTTGCTAATACCATCTTCTGCTGTTCTGTTTTTGTTATCAGATGGCCACAAGCCAGGGTGGCAGTCTGTTCCAGCACATGACCCTCAAGTTCAGGATGCAGCAAATCATGCTGTTAAGACCATCCAGCAGAGGTCCAATTCACTAGTGCCCTATGAACTCCATGAGGTTTCTGATGCGAAGGCTGAGGTCAGTGCCTTATTTCTAGGAAAATGTCGTTTAGAAGGTCTCATTTGTTCCAAGTTTTATAAAAAACTACTAATAAAAGTGAGAATTAGGTCAAAACAAGAATCAATAAAAAGTTGTTTTCAACCATGTCATGATTTTGTCTTTAGTACTATTCTTGTATGCTTTTGTTCTTCCTGTACGAGTTCTACTAGCCGTTTTTACTACGTGTTAGCATGTAGTCCCTTTTATTTTGTATATTATCATTGTTATTTGCATAGAGATAATGCAAGCGGATGAGGTTCTCTAGTGCTCATGCTTTTTTTGAACAAAGAAATGGCAAAATAGGGTAAGGAGAAACAGACTTGTGCATAGCTGGTTTTCTCAATCTAATTTTATCAGTTAAAATTGTTTGGTTTGACAATGGAACTTAAAAAAAAAAAATCTATTGAGATGCTCATTTGTTACACCACACCTATGTGTAAGTAATCAAGTAAAGAGTTATATATGATTCTCTTATGAAGTATGGGTAAACTGTAAAAGTGTCTACGGTCTAAACCCACAAAGATTGACGGACAGACATACATATCCATTTCAAATCCGTAAAGAGTTATACTTGTGGTATTTCTTCTACTGCACACTGAATGAATAGATAGAAAAGGTGTAATGAAATGGCAAATTAAAGAACAAGTTGCTTAAAATAAAATCATGGATTAAAGAAGTTTAAGCTTAAAAGCTCACTTGTGAAAATTATGTGCATCTCTATCTGTGACCTCTTTATTTGTTTATTATTACTTTTTACATACAGGGTTCCGTTCTGTTAAGGAAGAAAATATGTTGCAACTTGCCAGATTCCGTTCAATGTGTCGGTTCTCATCAAAACCTATTTTAAACATTTGAAGTTAATGTGGATGATTTTGTCCAATATGTGGAAGAGGCCTATTGAATATTTAAATAGAGAAATTTAACAATAGTCCTCTCCCGTTATCAAGTCTCATTAGTAGAGCATGAGAAAACTGAATATATCAATGAATGATGTGTTCTTGCTGTTAGGACACTGTTCACAAAGATATGGAGTTTATTTAGTGAATAAAACCATACATAAGAGAATATGTGTTCTTGCATTTGGGCTGCTTACAAGCTTCTTGGTTTTTCATCACTGATGGATGTCTAAACTGTTGTGCAGGTCATCGATGATACTGCCAAGTTTAACTTGCTTCTCAAGGTCAAGCGGGGACAGAAAGAAGAGAAGTTCAAGGTAGAAGTGCACAAGAATAACGAAGGTAGTTTCCATCTTAATCAGATGGAAGTAGATAATTCCTAGTCCTACTATTAAGCTTGGTCACAGTAGCATTATAGGCCTGCTTGGACCCTAAATTTGCACTTTTTATATATGGGATTGTATCATGTATGACTCACATAACTAGTACGTTACGAATATTTCCCTTGTTATATACGTCTAAACAATTATATCAGTGCTTTCTTTATGCCTTGGCCACTAGTTATTGTTTTGCAACTTTTGATGGTTTCATTTATAACAAGGAAACCCATGATCTTAATTACATTAGTTTATGTTTATGAAGATGTGTGTTGGCTAGGGATTACAATTGATATAGCCTGTGTTAGGGAAAACTATTGGGAGGCTTGTACCGACCAAGTTCATGGATGTAAAGGACACTTGCAAACAAGAGCATATATAGAATTCAGAGTTAAATATAACTTCATGCACCATCGATATAAAAAGTTTTACATTGTCGACACATCACAATTTTTATTTGAAGCAACACATCACAATTAATGATGCGTGTAACTTTAAAAATATGATGAAAGTCAATTGTTTTTAATGGTTTGACGGTTATAATTAATCGACGATGTAAAAACACTTTTCACTAATAATGTATGAGTTAAATCCTATAAACTAAAATTGAGGTATTCAACATAACACGTAACAAGATGTCATCAAACAATAACAGATAACTCTATTTTAAAACAAACTTTTTCCTATCAAATATGTCGCGTGAATGACACACAATGTCAATGAAAATAAATAAAATTCTACAAAAATTCAATTATGTTGATGGAATGCAATGAAAGTATATCAAATGCAATGTGTAAGAACCTTGGAATGCGACCAAAATGAGGTGAGAAAGAAGATGATCGAACTTTATGCATAGGAAAAAGGGAAATGCAAAAAGTAGTTGTGAAGAGGGAACAAGATGTGCTTTTTTTAATTCGTATTTAAGAATTCACCAAAACACTATAAAATTTAGTCACCACTCAATAAGTTTAGTTGTAAATTCATAATCAATATAACTTTTTTTCTTGATAAAATAATTAATATAACTTAAAATCATTTGAATTGAATTGGTTTCCAGATTTAGTTTTGTTATTTTACAAAGCAATAAATAAACCTTGAAATACATAATAAGTTTGATGATAGGAAATACCGCAGTCAAGTTTAACATGTCAAAAATTCCATATTACATTGTGCTCGTTTGCATTGGCTCTCTATCATGTCAAAAGATGCAACCAAGCAGCTCATTATCTACTCTACACAAATTGAGGTTGATTCATCAATGTCATGCTCTAAACATGTAAATTTTCTTCAAACAATTTGTCAAATTTGTTTACTACTTGAGGCTCAAAAGATATTCAATCTAATATTGAACATCCATCTTTGAAAAGGTTTAACAATCATGCAGAAACATTACAGTTAAGACTTACAGTTCCAATGGCTTGGATGCATCAAATAAAATTTACTACATATGGAACATTGATATACAATACACAGACCTAAGAGTACAACAAGCTAACATAACTGACAGATACAACAGCTTCAGAGAACATGTGCTAACATACATAGACAAACCAGATTAAACAAATGGGACATTCAGAACCCTTTTTTTTCCCAGTCAACATAAGACATGTTATGACGGCTAGTGAATACTTATAATCATAACACTAGTATATACTTCTTCTACACTTGTAATGAGCTTTTAGCTAATCTAATCTCCCTCCCCCGAAGACTACAATTTACCCTTCCTCGTCATAATCTTCATCATCCTCATCCATTCGCGTACCAAGCTGGGCAAGCTGCATCGAATCAATGGCCATCTTGTCCACCTCAGAAAGGGACCAGCCCGGAATTTCTTCATGATGACTGCTGTCTGTTGGAGGAGGTTCAGAGACAGGGGGATTAGCGGCTTCAGGATTAGCGGCTTCGGGGTTAGCGGCAGTGAGATTAGCTACAGTGCTAGCCTTTTTATCATCATTTTCGTTCATATTGGCATTCAGATCAATATTAAGGAGTGAGTCAGAGTCATCAGCAGGAAGAACAACAACATTATTCTTTGGTAACTCATTTGACTCTGAGCCATCAAGTATAGCCACATTTGTATCTGTAGTATTTTGACCAACTTGCTGAACAGAAGGACAAGGCTCAGACTCAGTCTCCTGATGATGTCCCTCTCTTTGAATAGCTCGTCCTCGACCTCGACCTCGTCCTCTTCCTCTACCTCGGCCTCTTCCCCTACCAGTAGGGCTAGTGTGGCCCAACTCAAGCTGGAATAGAAGGAAAAAAACACTAATCAAACAAGATATAGAATTGCTTTTTCCTAGAATAAGGAACGGCTAGAAATGCAGATATTTTTCACACTGGACATATTATTCTCTTACAAGATTTCAGGATTGTCTTCTGCTTGCACAAATGGAAAACAATGATGATAAATACTAGAGCTTGTGAAAAGGGTACAAAATTATAAATCATCATTATTTTTAAATTCCAAGTATTCCAAACATGAAATTTCGACAAATGAGGTAAACATGTGCACGCAAAAGTATTGTTGTAATTTTGGGTGAAAACATGAGAAAATAATATACAACCTTGTTTTTTATGGAGAAAAAAGGACTTAGTCTAAGACATGTGATTGTGTGATTGATGCTGACCAAATGGTGCTGAGAAGTTTTTAAGAAATTAAAACATGGGGCTTTAATACTAATATAAGGAAATGTACAATTACCATCTTGCCCCTCTTAGCTTCTTCATCACTGTCATTACCATCATCACCTGCAGCTTTCCTGCAAACATGGTTAAGGTGCATTAATAACTACATGTATATCAGAAAGGTAAAAACACATGAACTAGCAGATATAAGACTTCAAACCTTCTTTTTGGAATGGTCTGATCATCAGCACCACCAGCATCAGTATGGCCATGACCATGGCCGTAGTCAGGAACCTTGCTGACTACATCCTTCAGAAAGTCAAATACATTATAGCTTTGTACACAATGTTTTCTGCAGTTTACATTTGACACTCGTTAGGCTTGATTTTAGAGTTTGTTGAAGATAAAATGAGTTAGGAAGGAAGGCACGAGAAAAAAAATAATAGAATACTTGAACAGGATCTGAATACTAGTTAAAATTAATCAGTTCAGGAAGATCCCAAGCCGTGCATTATTTGATCAAGCATTGCAGGACATATTGAGTAAAACTATCCATGTCTTAAGCCATACAAGAACAGATATTAGAATCACAGTGCAAACAACTCATAAGGATTTGGTTGGTTTCAAGTGAATCACGATTGCATGATAAAAGTGTCACATGAGAGTGCTCATTGGCTGCAGATATTGATTGTATTCCATTTTCGCATGTTCAATAAAAGAAATCAAATCACATTGTCTAAAAAGGAAAACATCTAGAAGGAAAGATAGAATAAGTTATTATCTTCCATTGTTGTAGATGAATCACACCGAATGTTAGTTTTTTTTAAACATTCCAACAATGACCACTGACGATTAATTGAGTTCATTAATTACTCTTACTTACTTTCAATGAAATTACATATTCACAGTTACAAAATGTGAGTTTTAAATCGAAGTTAACAACATTAAAATAAGTCCATTATATAGACATCACTCTAATTTCTTGAGTTAGTTCTGACTCACTAAAATAAGAAATCAGAGAAAAAGTAATACATAGCATGATATACTCACAAATGCAATGAATTCATGGTTTTTGCCCCTCTTTGAAGAGTTATTTCATAAGTACGGTCACAAAGGTCTTGCAGAAATAGCTCCAGAGCTTTAGCTGTAATGAATTCAACAGTAATGTAAACAAAACCAGCAAATTAAACTTAACAACATAAATAATCAAATTTAAAGCAACTCACAAACTAAAACAGGCACAGCCAATGCTATCTTTCCAACATCTTCATCAGCTTGCATTATTTTCTTTATCCGAGCCTGCAAATTTATGTTTCCAACACATCAAATAGTGTTTCTTTACAACAACACACTACTTGATTCTCAGTAGATAAAGTTAGATGATTTAAACATAGTTAAAATTACAAATCAATACTTCCGCTAACATAGTATAATTTCAACACAATGAGAATTTCGCATAAGCATCCTACCTGTGGACGGAATCTAAACTGATGCGTCCATCAGATAATTTAAATCACAGAAATCCAAACAAATCCAAAATTGGTCCTAAGGGTTGGAATCATAGACTATGTAGCACCAAAGAATCCACAACATGTGTCAGTGTTGGACACCTAGACACCAAACACGATACTGACACATGCTGTTATGTTGACTTTTGTGTCTGGTATTGTGTTTGTGCTTCACATATCATACAACCTAAATTAAGCCAAAAAGCTAAAAAAAGATAACATCTCCAATATGAAATTTTTTTGTTCATAGACTATGTAGCACCAAGGCATCCAACACGTGTCAGTGTTGGACACCAGGACACGACACTGACACATGTTGTTACACTCAATGTTGTATTTGTGTAAGTGCATCACAGATTCATAGAACCCAAATTAAGCTAATGATAAAATCACACAACTCCATAATACCTACAACACTAATAAATAACCCATCAACTTCAATAATCAAGCATCATAAAACAAAACAAAACAAAAATGTACAATTTACAAAAATTAGGTTAAAATTAAATTATGCAAACCAAAAAATTACCAAATAAAATGAAGCAAAAGTATATTTTCCATAATTAAGCTAAGCAGCTAAAAAAATAACATCACACAACTACATAATACCCACATCATTCAAAACCCATCAACTTCATTAATCAAGCTCAAGCATCATAAAACCCAAAAGACTAAATTCCCAAAAATTAGGTCAAAATTAAATTATGTAAACCAAAAAATGTTACCTTAATTAAGGTAAATTACCAAATAAACAATTTTAGAAGAAAACCCACATAATAAAAATCATCAAAATACTCAATTTAATTCCAAAACAGTATAAAATAACAAAAAGATCAAAACTTTGGAAATAAAAAACAGAAAATACTCACAGCAGGGAAACGGGTATCGAGCTTCTTCTTCATGGTAACGAAAAAGTTGAGAGAGATCAGAAGAAGTAGAAGAAAGAGAGTAAGAAGGTGAAATCGAAAGCTTTGAAGAGAAAAATTGCTCCCAAGGTCAACGCGATGAGATCAAAGGAACCCATTTTTCAGATCCAAAGGTACAAAACACACTTCATCGTTTCTGAGATTCGTTCAACGCAATGTGTGAGAAAGATTTCTGAGAGTAACACGTTGGTTACAGAAGTTTTGTGACGGACCAATGGTTTTAGAGCAGTGTGAGATGGTATAGTTGTGAAATGAAATGAAGATATATAAAGAGGAATCAAAGACTTTATGTTTAAAAAAAGTTTATGTTTATGTTTTAAAAAAAAGTTAAATGTGTCCCTCCGAATACATCCCATAAAATTGTAATGATACTGAAAAAAAAAGTTAAACGTGTATTCAATCAAATCACTTTGTAAAAAAGTCAAATCAATGCGTTATATTAAAAAGTATCTCTTAGGATGCATCTGTAAAACCGTGTATTTAATCAAATCACGTCGCATTAAATACTTTTTTAAATGTATATAAAAAAGTTATTTTTTGAAGGAGAGAAAAAAAGGTTTTTTTTATTAACAATGTACATGTGTTAAATCATTTTAGAATAATAGCAATAAGTTTTGGTCAACAAAATATATTTATAATAAGTAATTATAAATAAATTAAATACTAAAGATGTCATGTTGCATTTACCACAGTTGATAGGAATAATGCACAATATATATAGAGATTAAAGTTTGAACCCTAGGCATCCTATTTATTTATCTTAAAAATGTGTATTTTTAATTACTAGACTACTTGATAAAATAATATATTAAATATCAGAGATCAAATCATGATTTTTGTATATGAAGAAAAGTTTTTTTTTTAACAAACTAAAATGATATAAAATATATATAATCAAAAGAGCCTCACCTCGCACAAGGTGTGCAAAAGGTGGAGCCACCAAGAGTATTTACAGCAAAATGAGCCTCGTCAATGAAGAAGCCAACAAAAACAAAAAACTAGTAGAGACCCATAAATAAGAGGGGTTTTTTCCACCAATCATAATAACTGTAACTGAAAGCCGCTTGTTTTGACTTCAACCAAGAATGAAATCAGCTTAACTTTTTCAAGGAGAATAGAAGGAGCTGACACCACATTATTAAATACTCGGTTGTTCCGCTCCTTCCAAATCACCCAAACAGAAGCAAACCAAATCACCCTGAGATGAGAATGTATAAATCTAGGAAGACTAGCCATATGGGTAAATTGTAGAAAATGATGTCGAAGCTCACCACCAAGAACCGACGAAATGCCTAACCAATGTAACACAAGAGACCAAAGAGAACTTAACGTAGCACAATCCAAAAACAAATGTTTAGATGTTTCCAAATTACCACAAGATGACGAACATGCCGTGTCAGTTGCTGGGATGCTCCCTCGTCTTGCCAAATTATCTTTAGTAGGCAATCTATCATGAAGGAGTCTCCACACAAACAAGGATACCTTCAAGGGAATAAGCCTATGCCAAACTTCATCAACCAAATTACGATCAACAGTAGTTCCTGTAGTAGTAATAAAATTATATGCTCCTCGAACCGAATAACCAAGAATAGGGTCAAGTAACCACCGCCAGGTATCATGAACTATAACCTGCAAAACAACATTGTGTAACAAAACCGAGCACTCCTCCACACTTTCCTCCTCCCATACCAATAAACGACGTCTCCACTCCCACCCCATCCCCCCAACCTCCCACCCTAATCTAGTCATCTCTTCCACCGTACTCTCTTTATTCACAGACAAGTCAAATAGGCGAGGGAATTTTAACTTCAAAGAAGTATCCCCCACCCATGTGTCATGCCAAAATAAAGTGTCCCGACCGTCACCTACAACTCGCCTGACATTATCTTCAAACCACCTGCCAACACCCTCACCCCCCCTTCTCGGACCCTGCATATGGTCATCCACCAAACTGAACTCCGACCCCCCCATCCGCCAACCTCCCATCCACCTCGCCGTACCTAGCTTTCAAAAATCTATACCATAAACCCCCCTTATCAATCAACATCCTCCAACACCATTTTCCCAACAATGCAAAATTAAAAGCCCCCAACTTCCGCACCCCCAAACCACCAACCTCCTTTGGAGTACAAATAGTCTCCCAACTGATCCATGCTATTTTCCTATTATTCTCACCACCCCTCCAAAAAAAAACTTTTAAAAAGAGATTCAAGAGAAGAAATGATACCGGCAGGGGCTTTGAAAAAGGAAAGAAAGTAAACCGGAAGAGAGGACAGGGCAACCTTCAGAAGAATCAAACGACCACCAAAGGAAAGGAACTTATTGTTCCACGACGACAGACGAGTAACAATCCGATCGACAACAGGTTTCCAAAAGGACAATTTGGTAGAATCACCACCAATAGGGAGCCCCAAATAAACAAAAGGAATGGTCCCACGACGACAATTTATAACCGATGCAGCCTCCGTCAACCAAGAATCAGAAATATTAACACCTGTCAACATACTCTTCTAAAAATTTACCTTCAACCCCGAAACTTCCTCAAACAAAAGTAACACCGCTCGCATACTACGCACATTTAACCAACTCTTCTCACCAATAATCAAGGTGTCATCCGCAAACTATAGATGTGTCCGTCTTACTTCATTAACCGAACCGACCCCATATCCCCTAAAAAGATGCTCATCCACCACAGCAGACATCAAAACATTAAACCCTTCAGCAGCTAACAAAAATAAGAATGGTGAAAGGGGATCACTCTGAGGAAGACCCCTCTTAATGGGAAACTCATCCGTTGGGCAGCCATTAACTAAGACCGAAGCCGTTGCCGTACCCACACATTCTTTTATCCATTTACGCCAAATTGTTGGAAAATTCATGTTAGCCATCACCGAATCAAGATACTTCAAATCAACAGAGTCGTACGCCTTTTCAAAATCAACCTTAAACATCAATAATTCCTTGTTCATGCGCTTTGCCTCATCAGTAACGTTCTTCTCTCCATGATGACTCCCTTCTTTTTGCAAGTGGGTGCCTTCTTTGAAACTATCTTCAAAATTCGGATGTGTCTCTTCCTCCGACGTAGGACCATGCTCAATTTATGTTAAAAAAGCATCCTCCCCCAAGTTGTTTCCCCATTCGTCCAGAAACTTAATAGTGTACTGATTACCATCAATAAAAAATTCAGTTGCCGTGTTTATCAATTCTAGTTGAGGCGTGGATATGAGAACTTGAGCGTAATCCAATCTAACCTTGTCTGCCGTACACTCATCAATATGCATAAACAGCCAATACCCGTAACACACAATTTAAAGAACTCAACATTCCAAGCTTGTAGAGAGACCGCATAAATTCTAAGCCAAGCACCCCTTTCATAGCCAACTTCCTTCCCCGACCATTTATGAATATTAGAAAACAACGTACCAAAAAAATGAAGAGCAGCCAAATATCCATCTATCTAGTGCAATTAAGAAAAAATCTATCTCCTCCAATAGGTATAACATTAATGTAACCAAACCATGCATCCTCCATCCTTTGTTGCAATGCCAACACCGAATCCTCCAAAAAAATGGAAGCTACCATGCCGGAACTTGCCCAAGATAAATCCTCCACACGAGACTTATACACTGGAATGAATTGTGTCGCTTTAAGGATCTGTTTAGCTACAGGAGCAGCTGGCTGGGCCAACGACGAGCTTACCTCCAACCTCCCTTTAACCATGACGCTCTCGTCCTTCTTCCCCACACCCTTATTCTCATCATGCTTTCTCCCCATCACCACCAAGCTTCCCTGTCCACTACTTTCCGACTCCTCCGCCCTCGATTTGTTCCACTTCCTCCCCTTTTCTACGACCGGCTCCTCCACGAACCCAAGCCTCAATTTTTTACCTTCCTCACCATGCTCCCCTACAACCACCTTCCCCAACCTCACTTTTATGACTCCCTCACCGCTATCTCTATCCACCATAACCGCCTTACCAGCCACCTCCATCTTACCATCATCCTTTGTCCTACCAACATCAACCCTAACAATGTCATTATGAGAAAACCTATCATACTTCGCCTCACGAGCCCACACTCGGTTTTGCCCTATCCAAACATTGTTTAACGCCTGTGACAGTTTGACTTTATTTTTAACATTGACATACCTTACAAAGCCAAACTCTTGACCTCGAGCATTCCTGAACCTAACAACATACACATCAGTTAAGATGCCACACACTTCGAAGGCCTGCCGTAACCGAATCAAAGGAGTGTTGTCTGGAAAATTTGTCACATAGAAGGATGCCTTGCTGCCAAACATCCTCTCCGCCACTGCACTATCATTACCGTGCCATTCAGATGAAGCCACTCGACCTCCAACATTGTGGGAATATCGAACAGAGTTACGTTCCTCCTCCCCATACTGATTGCGATTGTTGCCAAGAGAAATCATGTCAAAGACCGATTGCCGAACCTGACCCCCACCTGTAGCTGTTCCTCCATGCTCGTTTGAATTCGTAGTCCTGACCTGTCCTCTTTGTACCGGTTCCGTCGCCTTCCTCTTCCTTGATCGCACCATAGACCATTCTCCCCGATCCCCCCAATTTATGCCACCCCGGCGGGACCCCA
>Ga0228710_1003366_pt1 | contig 25485 bp, 14 predicted proteins | sample MedpolnodulmetaG_FD_177995 | JGI IMG/M metagenome (GOLD analysis project Ga0228710, IMG submission 177995) | Root nodule microbial communities from Medicago polymorpha collected in Santa Monica, California, United States - pink nodules | ecosystem: Host-associated > Plants > Roots > Nodule...
TTAAATGAATTGAAAGACACTTTGGTAATTTTATATTGGGGGGGGGGTATGAAGACTAGATAGGGGGTCCCTAGTAGATTAAAAAAGAAACTGAGTGGGAAGCCCATAATGCAGCAAACCTTAGATTGGAAAACAGGCCAATATTGTGATTTATTTCCCTATTAGCACCTTCATTTTTGCAAATACAACTTTAAATTGTTAATTTCTATACATGTGCAAAATTATTTCACATCTACATCCAATAATGTGCCGCCATATTAATTAATGGATATGACAATTTATGTTATTTCAAGTTCATTTCATTTTGTACTTTTACTTTAGATCTAATTTATTTAGAGACAAAATTCAATTTCAGATCATGTTTATTTGATTTAAAAATTATTTTGTATTTAAAAAAGAATTAATCATCCTACTCTTTATTTGATTTAAAAACTATCAATGGTTTCACATTAGAATTAATTATCCAACTGTTAATTTGATTTAAAAAAAAATCTTTTTGAGATCTTGTTTAGAGACAACATTCAATTTGCTTTGCATACACACTAAAAGGTGGGGATGCTTTGTTTTGTGCCATGAATCATGAATGAAAAGCTATCTATGTGGCACTTCAAACATTTAAATTGATGTAGAACAGTAGAAGCAATGAATGAAAGAAAACAAGAGAATTGAATTGAATAGTTGGAGCTTAGCTCTCAACCATTGAATATAGATTTACAACAATACAAAATTGATTTTCTAATTTCAAGCCTCTTAAAAATGAGACTTGAATTGAATAGTTGGAGGTTAGGCTCTCAACCATTGAATATATATATATATATTCACAACAACACAAAATTGAATTTCTTATTTGAAGAGAATGAATAATAAGGCTATTACTAACCCCTGACCTATGTATATGTAATCAAATTTATATACATAAAAGGAAAGATGAAAATCACAACACTTATGTTAAATTGTTTACACCTAAGCTTCAATGAAATTTAATATGCTTCATCAAAGCTAATAAAATTTGCCAAGTGATCGTTGCACGTTGACTGCTTATAACCACTTATTATGCACTCTATATATTCACAAAGATTCATCGGCCATTGACTGCTCCGTTGCTTTCCAAAACTTTAGCTCTACGACAAGATTCAGAATGCATTGATCTCCGCTCTACATGCTTCTTCAGATCACTGCAAAATCAATATCAAAATAAAAGAATAAGTAATGCATAGATTAGTAAATTTATGCATAGTTTAGTTAAAGAATGATTCAGAAAATAGAATATCAAGATTCTCTAGGCAGTGTAGAATTTTAATTGCAACACACCTGCAGCGTGGTATTCTACATTCTGAGTCTTTGCAATTTCTGGAGTGAGCAGTTAGTATAAACCATATCTTCTTACAATGCTGGCAGCCGCCATTCACTCGAATTTCACACTTACTGGCATGAGAGAACAGCTTCTTGATCTGAGAACAGTTTGGATGAGAGCATGGTTCAGCCTTAGATGCGTGGCATTGAGATGCATGCTTCAAAATGTTCAGCAGTTTCACCATCTGTGTGTAAGTCAGTAGGTATGATCAACAATCTATTCTAGAACAAATGAGTACTGAAAACAATAAATCAAGAAAACTAAATTCATACCATTTCCTCATTTGACTCCTGATTCTCAGATTGACATACTGGTGTTGAACACTTTTGAGTCAACTGGTGTTCATTTTGAGTCAAGACAGTAGGATTGTGTAGATGGTAGAGGATCATCATGGAGGAATACTTGGCACGACGGAGTGTGTCAAACTGAAACTGAGACTTCTGGCAGAAGATCAAAAAGTTGTCCCTATTTTCAAACAATCTACTCTCAAGGACGATATTATTACGTTTAGTGTCGGCGGGGATATCATCAACAGAAGCCTGAAAATGGCACAAAATTCAGTGTTTTGCATGAAATTACTAATGATGAGAAAATTATATGAAAAACATCAGGTTTAGGTTGTTACCTGACAAAGTGTATGCACCTCGCCGTTCTTTGAAGTGTGTTCGTCAGAACTATGACATCTGAAATATGTGAAATGGAAGTCAATGAAAAAAAGCCCTTTTTATTTCATTCAATGCTAAACATTTCAAACATGTATTCAAGTTATCATACCTTTCACACTCCTGAAACTTCTTGCATTCAGTGCAAAACCATCGCTTCCCAGACACTATCACTTCATGGCAGTGCATGCATGAAGGTTGCAAGTGAGCTACGAGGAAGTTTTCTCTTGTAGGCAATATATTTTGGCCAACCTAATCAAAATTATGAAAATAACTTAAACTGGTCTATAAAAAGAACATTGCAACATTTCATTTACTCAAGTATAAAAAAGGATGTGGAACACTATAAACGGAAAAAGTGGATGAAAGTAAAAGACAAGATAGACATACTTTTTGCATCACCAGAATGTCTTTGGAAGGCTTGGCATGTCCCATGTCCTTCATTGTTCTATTTGACACTTGTTTCAACAACTTTTCATAGTCTCCTCTACTCTCTTTTTCGAGGGTGTTGGCTACTACCATAGCATTACCGCACCAGCAGTCACCATCAAAGTATGGCAAACGAGAAGCTGTCACCTTGGAGTTCCCTTTTTCAGTAGTAGGAAGAAAGAAATGATCATATACGTTGGTTAAACCAACGATAATATTTTCTTCGGTAGCCTTCTTTAGCATTGAAAGATACCTGCACAAATAAATAATATAAACAAATTAAAGATGATAAAAGAAGGAAAATTGTACTTTCAAATTCTCAATGTAATGTATACACTAGCTCATGAAAATTTAACACAAAAAGACACATACGAAGAAAGAAAGACTGACCAACGGCGTAGCTTATCATTCTTTGGAGTTTTTTGCTCTTCGGGATGGCAATATAGAATATAATCATCCCCTTTTACTGAAGGAGCACAGGCCCATATGTAGCAAGTTGAGAAACCATTTTTCTTGCAAAAATCAAGGTATCCGATCTGATGATAGGAAAAAAAAGCATAAATAGAAAGAATGGAAGGATTAAGTGTTCATTTTATTAGTTCTATTGACATAGAAGTAGAGTTTAAAATAAAAATACCAGTATCTCATGGTAAACGACTGTACGAAGGGCTTCTCCACTCTCTGTCCTTCTTTCAGGCCTAAAATAGTTGACAGAATCAAGATATGAAATGTATACACAACGCTGATTGGGATATCCGCATTCAGAGCCAAATTCCTGGACATACATTCCAAAAATGCATACATCTACTTCTTCGATTTTCTGAAACAGAAGTATAACCTGAAATCAACCAAGGGAACTTCTATTAAATCCTCTGAGACATATGAGAGTAGACATCAAGATACATTTAGTTCAGAAGAAACAATTAGTGTATTTATTTATTCGTTGATAAACCATTGAACTTACTCTTGATCTATAAGAGAATTCAGTAGGGTAATTCTCCTCCGGGATGATGTCCAGAAACTGTTTATTCACTTTCAATTGCTTGTCGACAGATAACACTTCTCTAATTGAAAGATTTTCTGCTGCTAAAACCTGCAATTTTACAGTAATTCAAGCCACATAAGTAAAGAATCTAGAATTTTCAAACCAATATAAATTTCGATGAAAAAGATCAATAATTTTAATAACAAATTTCAATTTACATGCATAAGAATAAGAAAATGTTAAGATATTTGAAGTTTATGTGAATCCATGCGGATTTCTAGGTATTACCTCATCAAGTTTCTCATTCCCTTCAACTTTTTCCCGGTTTTCTCTCTCTTGCATGAGACGCTCAAAAAGTCTTTTCTCTAAGTGGTCACTTAGCACAGTTCTTGTCAAGTCCTTAGCACAAAAGTTAGCAGCCTTTGAGGGAACATGCCGTCCATTTTCAATTTCTTTTAGGCGGCATAAAGGACATATGTACTCGGCACTGCAGTCCAAATCTGCTTTCTTGTTGTAGAGTGCACATATTTGATGCTGCCATCTTCCGCATTTATTGCATTCAACCCACTAGAAGAAACAGCAGTCATAAAGAGTTAGTTTTAATTTCTCTATATCAAGCTGAATTATATAGTAATGGATCTTAAAACTTACTGGTTCTTCAAGTACTTCATCATTATTCCTTTTTTCAAGATTTTTCTTGGAAATAGATGTCTCATTGAATTCGATTTTCTTGCCTTTAGAAGTCTTGTAACACGCAGAGCAAATGCAACCCTGTGCATCAACATCATCTTCTTTTGTACAGAAATATGTTCTCTTGACGCGGTTGCCACAACGTAAGCAAAAAAGTGGGACTGGTGCAAAGTAAAGTCTTTCCCTTTCACATAATTGGCAAGTGTTCGCATCAATTCCTGCTTTAGCCTCAGAAGTAATCTGTGTTAAAAGAATTGTTAACTTCTAAATGCGTTAAACAAATTCAAAAGCAAATATAATTATGCATATATCTAAATTGCAGGAATAGAAAATGAAATTTTAATCAAAATCGCAAACTATAAATAATTTATTTGTATTTGCAGATATTGACAAATATAAATACAATCTGTCAGCTGGTTCATGATACACACAAAATCCCCTAAATAGCTTAACCACATCAAGGTAATTGAAAACACTAAAGGGAGGAGTACTAACCTGAACAGATTCCTTTCTCAGATTACTAATATGTTCTGATATTTGGGGACGTGTGAACAAATCAATCAAGGAAACAGCATCATTTATTCTCTTAGAGGATTTTGTGTGCTTCTCTTGTTCAGCTTTTGGCTCACTGACTTCCTTTTGAGCATCTGTCCCCTCCTGGTTTAAGACAATTCCTTCTTGTTTGTCCTGTATATCAATAGGAACATGCATATTGGAATTTGCTCCAATGTCCATTTCCATGGAAATGTTGTCTATAACACCATGTCTTTCAAGATCTCTCTTCTCTTCACCATCATCATCAATAATATTAAGTTCTCTGTTAGTATTTACCCCCTTCTGGTTGAATTCAGTTCTGCCTTGTATGTCCTCTTCATCATCATCATCATCATCAATAATAATAACATCCTTATCGAGAGTAGGCATACTGTCGATTCCCACTGATATTTGGTGGCCAGCCTGTAAGCCTTTTGAGGGAATCATCTCGTGAATTGGTTGATCGTGACTTGCATCGTTAACTAAAGAGACATCACAACCAGACTCCATTATTTTCCGTCTTTTGTGGTTGATATCTAACTTCTGTGGTTGATATTCACTGAAGTCTATACAAGACAAGACATCAGGAAAATTATTGGAAAATTCTTCAGTGTTGCCATCATGAGTGGAAAATTCTGAAGTATTCACCGAGGCAGATTGAGAGAATGTAAAAGTTGACTTCGGAACACCCAATAGAGCTTGCACACGCTCATTCAACGTCTCCAGGTTCATATATTCCTCCTGCCAAATATGTAGAAAAACAATTGTGCTTAATTAACATCATATAGGTACAACTTGCATTTGATACTCTTATTGGCTATTATTATTAGCAAAAAAATAGTACTTCAATGCTCAGACACAATTCAAGAAACATCATACCTTTGAAGCAGCATTGGTAAGTAACGAAATTTCCAGCATAGGTGCAAATATCTCATTCTGAATGATTTCAACACTGAATAAAATTTATGGTTAGTATCGTCTCAATTCAATCACAATCTTGAGTTTAAGTAAATGCAACCACATTTCTGTGAAAATTAAATCACTTTCACTTACATTTTTCTTCTTATTGAACGTCGGTTGTATACCATTTCAGGATGATACCACCAGTCCGTGGAGAATCCTAGTTGATTTCTTAATTCATCAAAACATCTCTTTCGTGAAATGTTTGAGACAGACGAAGTATTCCCACCAAGATGAAAACCCTTAACAAGCATCTTCTCGCTTTATCAGAAGCTATTTAAATTCTGAAGCCATAAGAAATAATCAACAAATATAAGTTAGAGAAATTCCAACAATGTTCTTGATGTGCCATAAACTATAAAGAGGAAAAACATGATTAACATAAATTTTAAACAAGCTCACAATTAAGAGTGCATATATAAGTACCAATGTGAACAGCAATCAGAAATTGGATGATCAAGAAATGTTTAAGTAGAAATTGGATGAACACGAGAAAAAAAAAATTAAAGAAGACTAATCTGAAATGCCTTATTAAAGTATTGAGTATTGATTAACCATAGACCATTTTACTGTTAACAATCCTATGAGCCATTCAGCATGATACATCTTTTAATCAATTTAAATTTCACATAGAAAAAAACTTAACCAGCTTAAACCTTAGCTCATTAATGCTAGAAGTTAGGTCATAACATGAAAGCAAAATCTTTGAACATCAAAAGTATCAAACAGTATTGTTAAATAACAGATCTAGCGGCACGATATCGTAGCAGAATTTAGACAAACCGCATACGCTATTCAGTACAAAATATTGTCAAATAGATGTTACAGTGGCGAAGCTATAGCACTATTGCACCGTGGAATTTCAACAAATCGGTATTGTCAATCGCGGATCACGGATAAATAGAAATTAAAGCGTTATTCGGATTATGCTGCGCGCCGCAGTAGCCGCAAAATTCGCAATGTTTTCAAAGATTCTTGGAACTATTCATTAATTCCATTCAAATTCAATGGCCTTTTATCAATGTTTATTAAACCCACTATTATTTATAAACATTCAAAATTCGAATTCATTAATTCAAAGAAAAAAACTCATTAATTTGATTTCAGAATGTGAATATATTTTCTGAATGAAAACAAGATTTAATTAAAAAGATTGAAGTTATCATGATCAATTCATAACCACCCTGAATAAAATTAGGGTTACGGTTTAAGAATTGGAAAAAACCTCCATTCAACAACAGCAAAAAATTAGGGTTAGGGTTTTAGATTCTTGGAACAATCAACATTAATTCTGTTCAAATCTAATACTCAAATTGATTATCATCATCATCATCATCATCATTATTAAACCGATCATTATTATCAACATAGAAACGCTCGGATTCATTAATTCAGAGCAAAAAAAACTTGTATATTAAGGTTCATATTACGAATTGAATCTATGAATAAAAACAGAAATTAAGAGCAAGATTGAAATTGTTATCATCATTTAAAGTGAATTGAATAATTGCTTGATTTAAAAGAAAACCCCCAATTTCTAATCAATAAAATTAGGGTTAGGGTTTAAAAATTGGGAAAAAGATCAGATGTTGACGCAACTTGTTTATTAAAGGTTCAACAATAAATAAAGTTAGAGAGAGAAAGAGAAACATACAGGCAAAGTGGTGCTAACTTAAAGCACGTTGACGCAAAATCCTTGTTCTTTTTTTTTTGTTCTTTCTCAGAGCTGGCAATGTATTAATATACCTATGGTTTCCATAAATACGTTTCATTTCAAATGATCCTCCTCATTTTTAATTTCAGTCGTTGATAGTTTGATCCAATGGTTGTTGTTTATTTGAGGAGAATCCGATCCTAGTGAGTCATCATTTTTAATTGTTACTTTATCTAAATTAATATAACTGATTTACTGACTAATACTCTTCAACGTCTTGATATATTTACTTTGGTAAAAAAAAAAAGTCCTGATATATTTACTAAGCATATTTTAGTCTCCTTAATAACATTGAAAAGGTAGTAAATTTTGGGTCTCATAATTAGGGATTAAAAAAAATCACCTTTTCTTTTTTAAAAAAAAATCACTTTTTTTTAAGGAAAAAAAATCACTTTTAAATATTTGTATCTAAAAATCATTCGTTAAATAAATATCACTACAAACACAAAATAGCTTATGTTTTTTCATATAATATCTAAATTATTATATATCAAAATAACTTATTTTCTTTAATACGCAACAAACAAGGTTCTTAGAGATTATTTATAGAGGTTTTATGAAAAACAATATAAAGTTATTTTGAGTTTGTTTAACATGATACATATCACTTAAAAATGATTTTTAACTTGTTTGAAATGTGAGTGTTTATGGTCTCTATCTAAGTTCTAAGATATAGGTTCCGTTTAATGTTGATAATCATATTCAAGGCGTGTTGATCATTAAATATGGGTATTTTTTAACCTTGGGTGGGAGGGGGTCCTTTGTCGGTGAGTTTAGGCGGTTATATGATTTATCTGTTAATAAGTCATGTACGATGTATGATATGTTTGTGTACGGGTGGGAGGAAGGTGGTGAAGCGTGGAAGTGGCGGCGACGGTTGTGGGATTGAGAGGAGGAAATGGTAGGGGAGTGTAGGAGATTGCTTGGTAATGTGATTTTTCAGGATAATGGTTTAGATTAGTAGCAATGACAGTTGGATCCCGTGGGTGGCTACTATGTTCGTGGCACTAATCAGTTACTTACTTCCGATGAGAATCCGAATGTAGGGGTACTGTCAGACTTGATTTGACACAAACTGGTTCCTACAAAAGTATCAATTTTTTCTTGGAGACTTCGGTGTGACAGGTTACCGACCAAGGACAATCTGGTGGCGTGTGGAATTATTTCCTAAGACATGCAGTTATGCGTTAATAGCTGTGGTGGTGTCGAATCAGTTAGTCATTTGTTCCTCTCTTGTAATGGTTTCAGGGCTCTTTGGTCTCTATAGTCTGAGCTTGGATTAGGATTTCTATGGCGGAGCCGAACTCTATTGCTGACCATTTCGTTCATTTCACTTTTTCAGCTGGTGGCTCATTGGCGAGACATTCGCTTATGCAGCTTATTTGGCTTGCTTGTATTTGGGTAATGTGGAGTGAAAGAAATAATAGACTTTTTAACCAAAAATAAAAATCTCTAGAAAAGTTGTTATATAGCGTAAAATTTCATTCCTTCTGGTGGTTAAAGGAAGCTAATGTCACTTTTATTTTTTACCATTAGAGATGGTGGTCCTGCCCGCTTGTTTGTCTGGACATCGGTTAGTCTTGCCGTATGTTTTCTCTTTGAGCAGGATTTGTTTGAAAACTTTTGTCGTCTTCTGTAACACATCTTGTTCTATTGAAGCGCTTTGTTGGGTGTTAATATATTCCATTTTTGCATCTTAAAAAAAAGGTATTTAGTAGCCTGATTTTCTCCATTGATGAATTTAACCCAAGTAATGATGTTTCTATGTGTGTCTTAACTTGGTCGTCAGTAGTTGGTGGAAAAATGAAGGAAAAATTATATGGTGGTGGGAACCATTGGCGTCAAGTAAACGGAATGGCCTAAACTCTTCAAGATGGGTCTAAAGTTCATTAGGTGGTGTTAGAGATGACCCTTAAAATACAGAGCCGTTCCTAAGATTTTTGGTGTCTGGGACGACGAATCAATAAAGTTGTGTCATTTTAATTATTTGTATGTCTTTTTTCTTTTTTTTGAACAAACTAAAATGATATATTATAAACAATAATAGATCGCCCTGCACAAGGTGTGCAATGGGAAACCCACCCAAAAGTATTTACACAATTTAGGTGCTAACAAAACATAGGCACCAGTCGAAACAGATAAAAATAACTACAAATGAGCATCCATACAAGGAATTGGACGCTTCCACCAATCATGATAACTATAATTAAATGATGCTTGATTTGCCTTCAGCCATAAAAAAGAATTGAGTTTCACCTTCTCGAGCAAACCATCCGGAGAAAAAACCGCATTTTGGAAAATACAGTTGTTCCTCGCTTTCCATAATACCCAAACAGTAGCATACCTAATAATTCGAAGAAAAACATGGGTAACTCTAGGTAACCCTGCCATATTAGTGGACTGATTATAATAATGTCGAAGATCAGCAGACATCACCGAATAGATACCTAGCCACTACCAAACCTGGTACCATAAAGAACTGAATAACATACAATCCAAAAACAAATGATTCGCCGTTTTCGGATGTCCGCACCCTGAAACACAAGCCACGTTCTCTGGAGAAATCACGCGCCTGTACAACAAGTTGTCTTTGGTGGGCAGACGATTCCAAAAGAGACGCCACGCAAACATAGACACCTTAGAAGGAATCTGTTTGTACCAAACATCTACAACAAGACTTCTATCCAACGGTTCGCCTATAGTAGTAAAAAGTCTGTAAGCACCTTTTACAGTATTGCCGCTAGTAAGGTCTAATAACCATCTCCAACTATCAATAACATCATCCTGCAAAACAATGTTAGAAAGTAAAATTGTACACTCCCTCAAACTCTCCTCCTCCCATGCCAACAGACGACGACGCCACACCCACGCCTCTCCCCCATCTCCCCACCCCATACTCCACATCTCTTCCACCCTACACTCCTTATTCACAGCCAACTCAAATAGACGGGGGAATTTTATTTTCAAAGGTATTTCCGCCACCCACAAATCATACTAGAACAAAGTATCTCTACCATTACCAAGAACCCGCCTAGTGTTCTCATCAAACCACCTCCCGACTCCCTCCCCAACACCCTCCCGCACTCTACACAACATCCTCCACCAAGATGAGTCGTTTCTTCCCCCCTCTTGCAACCCCCCCCCACTCTCACCATACCGAGCTTTGAGAACTCGATACCACAATCCCTCCTTAGCAGTCAACATCCTCCAACACCATTTACCTAGCAACGATAAATTAAAAGCACCTATCCGCCTAACCCCCAACCCTCCGACATCCTTTGGAGTGCAAATGGACTCCCAATTAATCCAGGCAATTTTCCTATTTTCCTCACAACCCCCCCAATTTTTTTTTTTAAAAATATATTCAATAGAAGAAATTATACCTGCAGGGGATTTGAAAAAGGAAAGAAAGTAAACCGGAAGAGAGGATAAAACAGACTTCAAGAGAACCAGATGATCGCCGAAAGAAATGAACTTATTATTCCATTGCGACAGGCGAGAAACAATGCGATCGACAACAAGTTTCCAAAAATTAAGTTTCCTCGGATCACCACCGATAGGCAAGCCCAAATAAACAAACGACATAGTACCCCTTCGACAATTCATCACCACAACGGCCTCTGCCAACCAAGAGTCAGAAATATTTATACCAGTCAACATACTTTTGTTGAATTTCACTTTTAGCCCCGACACATCTTTAAACAACAACAAGACCACTCTCATGGTACACACATTTAACCAACTCTTGTCACCAATAATAATAGTGTCATCCGCGAATTGGAGATGAGTTAGCCTAACCTCATCCCCGCGGCCAATACCATACCCATGGAAGAGCTGCGCCCCCACCACCTGATTCATAAGGACATTAAACCCTTCTGCTGCCAAAAGAAATAGAAACGGGGACAAATGATCTCCTTGACGAAGACCCCTCTCTATTGGGAACTCATATGTCGTTTTTCTTTGCAAAAGATTTATTCATCATCAAGTTTCTCGAAAAATATATTTTCAATATAATTAATCCAAACAGGTTAAAAAGAAATATATTTGTAAAATACTCGGTACTAGTAAAAATAATAGTAGTTTTTGATGCCCCTACAAATGTTGTGATGCCCCTACAAATGTAAAACTAAAGCAACGGATGCAAAATAAAAAAAATGGTGGAGTAAATGCAGCATGATCAAGAGTGTGAGCAAAAATGTTAACTACTCCTCCATTTAAATGTAGTTTTGGTCTCTTTGTTTTAACAAATCCGCAATTTTAGTTTCTCTAAGTTAAATTTAATTTTGCGATTTCGGTCCCTCAATTTAAATTACACTCCCCTCTTCCGAGAGAAAATTGAATTAACACTCAACTCCCCTCTTATGTTAAAATATAAATGCACCTCCCTTTAAAAGTAAACTTTATACTCCCCTCCCCTATTTGAAGCTTGAATTACAAGCCCCTCCCTTAATAATTAAATATGCACTACACTTAAATCTATTTTAACATAAATAAATGTTTTTATGATATATATTAATTTTGAACCATCATTTAAGAAAAATTAATTCATTTTTTTCTTATTTAAATATACAATTCACTTTAAAACGAGCATACTTTATTGACTTTTGTCATTTCTCACATATTTTAATTTTTTTTGTGTTGTTTCATATTTTATAATAGGGTTTAAAACTATATGGTAATGAAATTGTGAATAAAAACTAGCGAAAAATTTGCATTCAAACTTTGATTGTATTTAAATGGACATGCAGTACTATTTCTCTTCGAAGTGTGTTAGATTATTATTTTTTGCTAGATTGTTAGAAATAAAAAAATATTAAGAGAGTAAAGTGTAAGTTTTAACATAAGAGGAGAGCGGAATGTAACTCAAGCTTCTACCAGAGGAGGGGAGTGAAATATTTTCTAATAATATGTTTTGAACAAAAGGGAGGGAAGTGTATATTTTAACATAAGAGGGAGGGAAGTGTAATTCAAGTATCTATCAGGAGAGGGGAATGTAATTTACTCTTAAAAATTCATACATTTGGTGCTTCCCATTAATTTAGTTCTCACTTTTGATAATGTAACAACTAATTGAGCAATGTGGCATTAACAATATGCTTAAGTGAAAGTCATGCAATAATTTGACTATTTTAAACTAAACAATACAATTCAAATACCTTTTTTTTATTTATTTCTGAAATAGTAAAAACATAAAACAAAATAGAGAAAATATGAAAAGTTGAATACTCACTTAAACCCAAATATGCTAAACACACATATCAAACCCCTTTCCAAAAACTATATTTGTAAGACGCCACTCGAAACATTTCTCCTCTTTAGAACGCCACTCAAAACATTTTTCCACTTAATCCTGAAATTGGATTTTGATTACCATCTAAATCTGCATCAAAGATGAATGAGGCGGTGGAGAAGCGGCACGAGGAGAGGAGAAAGAGGACGAGGAGAATGAGAATGGCCACAATGTACTTTTATTGAGCGTGAGATTGAATTGCTGGAATTGCAAGTTTGACATCTTCGACATGGAATGGTTTGGTGGTGGTGGAGGGTGGAGTTTGAAGGCTTTATGGAGTTGTGGTGGATGAGGTTGGTCGTCGGAGGAGGAACCCATTTATATCAGTTTGTGAGCTACGACGGAGAGTGAATGACTTGCTCGTGGTTGGGGTAGAGCGAAATGGTGTGAGTGAGTTTGGTCCTAGGGTAATTACTAATTCCTCATAAATGACAGGTTTCCAAGGGCTTTTGTGTTTCATAGGAGTTTCAATCGCTACACACAAGAAAGAGGAAATTAAATTATGTTGGTCGCTTTGAAAAAAAATCTTGAAAACATTAGTTAATAATCCTTCACTTAAAGCAAGCTTGTTTCAAAACATTTTAAGACATTAACGTAAAAACAAAAAAGGGAAAAGAAGAACACATAAGTATTTTTATATTACTTTAGAATCTAACACTCAATATAACCAACTGAAAGTGTGATTTCTTCTTCTTCACTCGAAGAACTTAATCCATTATAACCAAACTAACTAAGTAATAAGTATATTAACCAACCTCAACATATGTTTAGTATTATAATCTAACAACTCATGAACCAAACAAATTATTCCTCTTGTTAGGTTATAATCAAATTCCCAATGATAGATGTTGCATCTAAACCAACTTGGATCTTAAAAGATCATCAACAAAGGATCCCCTAATTTGGATATTTAAGTGGATCTTATATACATTACTCATTTTTTAATTTTTAAAAAATTAGTACTTAATAAACACTCAATATCTTTCAAAGTTACTTGTACATATAAAAATATATTTAAATTAGAAAGATCCACCAATATTTTTAAAAGTTACTTGTACTCTCTTTATTTTTTATAAAAATGGTTGTTTAAATAACATTTCTCTAAACTATTCATGAATGCAACATCAATGTGGCACTTCAAAAATTTAAATTGATGTAGAACAGTAGAAGCGATGAAAAATAAAGTTGAGAGTTATTAAATTGAATATACATTCACAACAATACAAAATTGATTATATTGTTTTATGAGAAGGAAAAAAACAAGGCTATTGCAATCCTAATCTAAATTGAATACATATTCACAACAATACAAAATTGAATCTCAATACTTATGTTGAGAACTATTTTTTACATACATTTAGCTTCAACGAAATTTAATTCGCTTCATCAAAGCTGATAAAAACTGATTTTGATAAGCTTAATCACTAACTATATGAAAGCTGTATAGTAGCTTATAGTTGTTTACTGTGAACTCTTTATATTCACAAAGATTCATCGATCAACAACTTCTGTGTCACTTTCGATTCTATATACTTCTTCAGATCCCAGCAAAATCGACATAAATAAAAAATGAATGAGTATTCATGAATAGTTTAGCCAAAAAACATGACTCTGCTGTGAAGTGAATAACTATATTTATGCATAATTTAGGCAATGAACAAACTGACACCTGCATCGTGGTATGCAAATGCAATTCACATTCTGAGTCTTTGCAATTCCTAGACTGAGCAGTTAGTATCTTTCTACAGTGCTGGCAGCTCTGATTCAGCCGAATTTTGCATTTACTAGCATGAGAGAACAACTTCTTGATTTGAGAACAATATGTATGAGAGCATGGCTCAGCCTTAGTTGCGCGGCATTGAGATGCATGCTTCAAAACGTTCAGCAGTTCACCATCTATGTGTAAGTCAGCAAGTAGAGGGAATATAAAATTTATAAAGTGAAATTTGAACTACAATCCGTAACAAACAGTTAATGAAAACTATAATGCTCGAGATATAACTGTGTTCTTACCAGCACCGGTTTCTGATTTTACTCGTCTTGATTCAACTTGTGTTGATTGATGGCAATCAGCATCTCTCTCCTTATATTCTGGACAACAATTATCACATACTTTTCTAACTGCCGGCAGAATAGTATTCTTTAGATGATAGAGGATCATCATTGAGGAATACCTGGCGTGGTGGGGTGTGTCAAACTAAAAATGATTCTTCTGACAGAAGCTCAGAAAGTTACTTCTATTTTCAAATAATGCATTCTCAGGAAAAATGTCCTCACAAGAAGAGAGGGACACGGCTGAAACAGTACAGAACAGGCGAAAACACAAGCAGCACGGCAAAGCAAAAACCACCACAAAATAGGAAAGCTAACAGCCTCCTAAGAAGATGAAAACAGAAATAAGAGATCGCACCCAAAGAAAACATACAAAAAACACCATAAAAAACCAAACTTCCAAAAGAGCTTTCTACCCAAACACTCTAGGATTCCAACACCATTCATATAGAACAAACAAGACGGAATTTTTAGCGGGTTCAAACTCTATTGCCACGAGAGAACCTTGACTTCATCCACCATTTCATCAACCTCCTTGACCCTATTGTTAAAGATCCAGTCATTTCTCGGCTTCCAAATAACCCAAATTGCCAAAAGCCAAATTAACCAAGCCCCTCTCTTCAATTTCTTCAAATGCATCTCACCCAACCAACCATTAATGTGAAAAAATAAATTTGGCGATGTAATGACGTTGAATTGAAACCACCTCATCACCTCCAACCAAACTCTAGATGTCACTCTACACTGTAAAAACAAATGCACCACCGTTTCATCTTCAAGCCCACAAAACACACACCTCTTAGAGTCATCAACCGCCAAAAGATGTCTTCTCATAAGATTAACCTTGGTTGGAATGCGATCAAGAAGCAAGGTCCACGAGAATGCCAACACCTTTGACGGTGCCTTACTCTTCCAAAGATTTCGGAACACCACCTCCTCCTCCCCACTCCAAACCCCCTCTACTAACCGCAGGTCTTGTAGGATTTTGTAACGGGATGATATCATACTGTTTAGTGTTGAAGGGGATATCATCCACAACGACTTGAAAACAGCATAAAATTTAAAGACTATACTAAATTGCATGGAACTACTAATGATGAGAAAAATCATATGAACTTAACTTCAGGTTTAGACTGTTACCTTTTAAGTGGTGTGGATGGACCTCATTTTTAATTGAAGTGGGTGCGTCAGTGGTATGACATTTGAAATACTCTCTTCGTCCCAAAATATAAGCAAAAATTGGTCAAATTGAACCAAATACATTAACTTTTGTTGACGAATTTTTGCTTACATTTTGAGACGGAGGGAGTAAATTAAAATATGAAAGTCAATAACAATCTACTCCGGTACTAGATTATTAATAATATCGTTTGATTTTTTTAAATTGATAAATATTTAATTTAATAAAAATGTACAAATATGACTAATATCGATTGTTATAATAAAAATAATTATTGACCAAAGAAACTAAGAAAATAATTTTATTTTAGAATTTTAAAACAATAAATTCCTATTATTGAATAATTTATTAAATAAAAACACAATCTCAATCCTAATTACAAAATTACACGTCATTAGAATACACGTTATATACGAACTGTCCCATCTCTCTCTATATGTGACTCCACCTCTCTCTCCTTCTCTCTCATTTTGGTTCTTGTGCAACCATGCGTCCAAATTAATCTTCTTTGGACGCATGGTTGCACAAGAACCAAAATGAGAGAGAAGGAGAGAGAAGGGTGGAGACACATATAGAAAGAGATGGGGTAGTTCTTATATAATGTGTATTTCGGTGACGTGTAATTTTGTAATTAGGATTGAGATTGTTTTTTAATTTAATAAATTATTCAATAAAAGGAATTTATTGTTTTAAAATTCTAAAATAAAATTATTTTCTTAGTTTCTTTGGTCAATAATTATTTTTATTATAACAATCGATATTAGTCATATTTGTACATTTTTATTAAATTAAATATTTATCAATTAAAAAAAATCAAACGATATTATTAATAATCTAGTACCGGAGAAATGTTTTGCACATCCTAATCACTCTAGAATTTCTCCTATTTTCATAAAGGGAAAAAGTGGACGAAAGTAAAAGACAAGATAGACATACTTTTTGCATCACCAGAATGCCTTTGGAAGGCTTGGCATGTCCCATGTCCTTCATTGTTCTATTTGACACTTGTTTCAACAACTTTTCATAGTCTCCTCTACTCTCTTTTTCGAGGGTGTTGGCTACTACCATAGCATTACCGCACCTGCAGCCACCATCAAAGTATGGCAAACGAGAAGCTGTCACCTTGGAGTTCCCTTTTTCAGTAGTAGGAAGAAAGAAATGATCATATACGTTGGTTAAACCAACGACAATATTTTCTTCGGTAGCCTTCTTTAGCATTGAAAGATACCTGCACAAATAAATAATATAAACAAAGATGATAAAAGAAGGGAAATTGTACTCTCAAATTCTCAATGTAATGTATACACTAGCTCAAGAAAATTCAACACACAAAGACACATAAGAAGAAAGAAAGACTGACCAACGGCGTAGCTTATCACTCTTCGGAGTATTTTGCTCTTCAGGATGGCAATATAGTATATAATCATCCCCATTTTTTGAAGGAGCACTTGCCCATATGTAGCAAGTTGAGAAACCACTTTTCTTGCAAAAATCAAGGTATCCAATCTGATGATAGGAAAAAAAAGAAGCATAAATAGAAAGAATGGAAGGATTAAGTGTTCATTTTATTAGTTCTATTAACATAGAAATAAATTTTAAAAGTAAAATACCAGTATCTCAAGGTATCCAATCAAGTTTAAACATACCAGTATCTCTAGTAACGAAGGGCTTCTCCACTCTTTTTCCTTCTTTCAGGACTAAAATACTTGACGGAATCAAGATATGAGATGTATAAACAACGTTGATTGGGATTGCCGCATTCAGAGCCAAATTCCTGGAAATACATTCCAAAAATGCATACATCTACTCCTTCAATTTTCTGAAACAGAAGTATAACCTGAAACCAAGGGAACTTCTATTAAATCCTCCGAGACATATTAGAGTAGACATCAAGATAGCACTTCTCTAATTGAAACTGTTTATTCACTTTCAATTGCTTGTCGAAAGATAGCACTTCTCTAATTGAAAGATTTTCTTCTACTAAAACCTACAATTTTGCAGCAATTTAAGCCACATAAGTAAAAAATCTAGAATTTTGAAACCAATATAAATTTGGATGAAAAAGATCAATAATTTTAATAACAAATTTCATTTTACATGCATAAGAATAAGAAAAAGACAGGATACTAATTTATTACTATTTTCAATTTAAATGCTTGCATAAGAATAGAAAATGTTAAGATATTTGAAGTGTATGTACATGCATGCGGATTTCTAGGTATTACCTCATCAAGTTTCTTATTCCCTTCAACTTTTTCCCAGTTTCCTCTCTCTTGCATGAGACGCTCAAAGAGTATCTTCTCTAACTGGTCAAGTCCTTATAGCACCTATCTTGTCAAGTCCTTATAGCACCAAAGTTAGCAGCCTTTAGTGAAGGAACATGCATTCCACTTTCAATTTCTTTTAGGCGGCATAAAGGACATATATACTCAGCACTATAGTCCACAATCCACATCTGCTTTCTTGTTGTAGAGTGCACATATTTGATGCTGCCATCTTTCGCATTTATTGCATTCAACCCACTAGAAGAAACAACAGTCATAAAGAGTTAGTTTAAATTTCTCTATATCAAACTGAATTATATAGTAATGGATCTTAAAACTTACCGGTTCTTCAAGTACTTCATCATTATTCCTTTATTTAAGATTTTTCTTAGAAATAGATGTCCCATTGAATGCGATTTTCTCACCTTCAGAAGTCTTGTAACACGCAGAGCAAATGCAACCCTGTGAATCAAAATCATCTTTTGAGAAATATGTTCTAAAAGTAAAAAACTAAAAAGTGTGACTGGTGCAAAGTAAAAAAACTAGTAAGTCAAATTCATCTGAGTTTTTTGCTTTGCCTTGGACTTACATGAATTGTCTATCCAACTGCTTATGTTGTTTCGCAAATATCTTTTACCACTATTCCGCTGCACCCTTGCATTGGAAAACAAATGTTAATCCTTATGCTTAGAATACTTTTATGATCCTAATTGTAGCCTAAAAGAATCCAATTGAAAAAGGTAAACTCCGCTCCATGCCAAAAATTGCAGAAAAAAATTGGCACATGCAAATAAACCAATACATCAAAAAACTGTGAGCTTGTAATAACTATCCAATTTCAGATTTTTCTTGGGGTTTGACCTAATAAGTGATTGTACATTGAATTTTGTAACTTACAAAATACTGAAACTATAAACCCTAGACTTATATTCTCACACTCAAATACAATACTCTTCTATCTAACAAAAACATTTAATACACATTAATTTCAAGGATTACATTGATCAGAGGAATCAAAACAATAATGAAAACCGAAAAGAACAAAAATACATAAATTGAAAAATTCAACACATAAAATTGATATATGCGAAAAAAGAGAAAAACGAACCTGCCCTTGGACCTTCAATTCGATGTGTGAGAAGAACTCGGGTTTCTTGTCTTCCTCAACATTGGAAGCAGGAGTTGGAGTGAGAGCTTCACAAGACATCGTTCTTCGTATTTTGTGTTTTTCTCTCTGAAAAATTAGGGTTCTAGTTCGAATTTGATTTCACATTATGTCAATTTGATACTTTTTATGTTTCACTAAGGGCTAACTTTGTATATTGGGCTGGAGCAGACTAGTTTATAAATAAATGTTCGACCTAATAAAGAAAATGGAGAGAAGCCTATTTCCACTTTATTTGGTAAATATACACCATATCTCCCTTTATTCCATTTTTAATATTAATATACCAGCATGTAAGTTGGTATATTAATATAAAAAATGGAGTAAGGGGAGATATGATGTATATTTACCAAATATAGTGCAAATAGGCTTCTCTCCATTTTTTTATTGGGTCGAACATTTATTTATAAACTAGTCGCTCCAGCCCAATATACAAAGTTAGCCCATTAGTGAAACATAAAAAATTATCAAATTGACATAATGTGAAATCAAATTCGAACAAGAACCCTAACTTTTCGGAGAGAAAAACACAAAATACGAAGAACGATGTCTTGTGCAGCCCCCACTCCAACTCCTGCTTCCAATGTTGAGGAAGACAAGAAACCCAAGTACTTTTCACCCATCGAATTGAAGGTCCAAGGGCAGGTTCGTTTTTCTCTTTTTTCGTGTATATCAATTTTATGTGTTGAATTTTTCGATTTATGTATTTTTGTTGTTTTTGGTTTTCATTATTGTTTTGATTCCTTTGATCAATGCAATCCTTGAAATTTATGTGTATTAAATGTTTTTGTTAGATAGAAGAGTATTATGTTTGAGTGTTAGAATATAAGTCTAGGGTTTATCATTATTTTATAGTTTCAGTATTTTGTAAGTTATAGAATTCAATGTACAATCTCTTTTAGATCAAACCCCAAGAAAAACCTGAAATTGGATAGTTATTACAAGCTCGCAGTTCTTTGATGTATTGATTCATTTGCATGTGCCAATTTTTTTCTACAATTTTTGGCATGGAGCGGAGTTTACCATTTTCACTTGGATTCTTTTAGGCTACAATTAGGATCATAAAAGTATTCTAAGGATAAGGATTAACATTTGTTTTCCAATGCAAGGGTGCAACGGAAGAGTGGTAAAAAATATTTGCGAAACAACATAAGCAGTTGGATAGACAATTGATGCAGATGCCACAACGTAAACTAAAAAGTGGGACTAGTGCAAAGTAAAGTCTTTCCCTTTCACATAATTGGCAAGTGTTCGCGTCAATTTTTGCTTCAGCCTCAGAAGTAAAACGTGTTAAAAGAATTGTTAACTTCTAAATGTGTTAAACAAATTCAAAAGCAAATAGAATTATGGATATATCTAAATTAAAGGAATATAAAATGAAATTTTAATAAAAATTGCAATCTAAAAATAATTTATTTGTATTTTTGCAGATATTGACAAATATAAATACAATCTGTCAGTTGGTTCATGATAGTTGGTTCATGATACACACAAAATCCTCTAAAGGGAATTGACTTAGCGGTGTCTCACAAATATTATTCAAGGTTTGAGCAAATTTTTTAGTTTGAATGTGTTTATTGATGATATGATTTGTTCTTTTGGTTGTGATTCAAGACAAGCCGAAGGAATTAACACGTGATTCATGGCGTTGGTGACAGTGGTGATTCAGGTTTGTGGGTGCTTTTGCTGGAAGAAATATCATTCTTTCGCTGAACAATTTTCACCTTTCTTTTTAATTCTTAACCTACAAAATCAATGTGTGTGTGTGAAGTACTAAAAATTGTGTGTAAATTTTTTATTTATATTTGTAAAGTAATTTTTATAAAGGAATTAATAAAAATGTGATTTTGTAGTAAAAAAAAAGTCAAAAAGTGATTTTGTTATCGACAAAATTATATATATTTTTTGTATTATAATATTTTTGATCTAGAAAACACGAAAATCAACCTAACTTTAACCTAGGTTAGATCCCTTTTAGCAGTGGCTACGCTCACCATTTTGGCAAAAGTTGTGAGAATCAACGGCGCTTCTATCAAAGTCACTTTATCTGGCTGCATTTCTTGCATTTGTATAGAGCGAACAATTCATTTTTTTCTCTATACAAATGCTTGAAATGCAACCAGATAAAGTGACTTTGACAGAAGCGTCGTTGGTTCTCACAACTTTTGCCAAAATGGTGAGCGTAGCCACTCTTATAAGGGGCTAACCTAGGTTAAAGTTAGGTTAATTTTCGTATTTTCTAGATCAAAAATATTATAATATAAAAATATATATATAGTTTTGTCGATAACAAAATCACATTTAACCTTTTTTTTAATACAAAATCACATTTTTATTAATTCCTTTATAAAAATTACTTTACACATATAAATAAAAAATTTACACACAATTTTTAGTACTTCACACACACACACATATTGATTTTGTAGGTTGAGAATTAAAAATAAAGGTGAAAAGTGTTTGGCAAAAAAATGATATTTCTTCCACCCAAAGCACCCACAAACCTGAATCACCACCGTCACCAACGCAATGAATCATGTGTTAATTCCTACGGCTTGTCTTGAATCACAACCAAAAGAACAAATCATATCATCAATAAAAACAGTCAAACTAACAAATTTGCTCAAGCCTTGAATAATATTTGTAAGACACCGCTAAGTCAGTTGCCTCAACCTTGCGTCAAAGGTTACATAATAGTGTAACCACATTAAGGTGATTGAAAACACTAAAGGGAGGTTTACTAACCTGAACAGATTCCTTTCTCAGACTACTAATATGTTCTGTTATTTGGCCAATAGAGCTTGCACACGCTCATTCAACATCTCCAGGTTTGTATATTCCTCCTGCCAAATATGTAGAAAAACAATTGTGCTTAATTAACATCATATAGGTACAGCTTGCATTTGATACTCTTATTGGCTATTGATATTAGCAAAAAACAGTACTTCGATGCTCAGGTACAATTCAAGAAACATACCGTTGAAGCAGCATCGGTAAGTAGCAAAATTTCCAGCATAGGTGCAAATTTCTCATTCTGAATGATTTCAACACTGAATAAAATTTATGGTTAGTATCGTCTCAATTCAATCACAATCTTGAGTTGAAGTAAATGCAACCACATTTCTGTGAAAATTAAATCACTTTCACTTACATTTTTCTTCGAATTGAACGTCGGTTGTATACCATTTCAGGATGATACCGCCAGTCCGTGGAGATTCCTAGTTGATTTCTTAATTCATCAAAACATCTCTTTCACGAAATGTTTGAGACAACTGACGAAGTATTCCCACCAAGATGACAACCCTTAGCAAGCATTTTCTCGGTTTATCAGAACCTATTTAAATTCTGAAGCCATATGAAATAATCAACAAATATGAGTTAGAGAAATTCCAACAATGTTCTTGATGTGCCATAAACTATAAAGAGGGAAAACATGATTAACATATATTTTAAACAAGCTCAGAATTAAGAGTGCATATATAAGTACCATTGTGAACAGCAATCAGAAATTGGATGATCAAGAAATGTTTAAGTAGAAATTGGATGAACACGACAAAAAAATAATTAAAGAAGAGTAATCTGAAATGCATTATTAAAGTATTGAGTATTGATTAACCATGGACCATTTTACTGTTAACAATCCTATGAGCCATTTAGCATGATACATCTTTTAATCAATTTAAATTTCACGTAGAGAAAAACTTAACCAGCTTAAACCTTACTCATTAATGCTAGAAGTTAGGTCATAAAATGAAAGAAAAATCTTTGAACATTAAAAAGTATCAAAGAGTGTTGTTAAATAACAGATCTATTACAAAAAGGTGAATTCGATAATCACTTCTTTTAGAACAAAATTCCCAAATTCAAATCAATAAAATTAGGGTTAGGCTTTAAGAATTGGAAAAAAAACCTCCATTCAACAACATCAAAAAAAAAAAAAGGTAAGGGTTTTAGATTCTAGGAACAATTAACATTAATTCCATTCATATTTAATACTCAAATTCGTTATCATCATCATCACTATTATTAAACCCACTATTATTATCAACATCGAAACACTCATATTCATTAATTCAATTTCAAAGAGCAGAGATTTTAAAAATATGAAGTTTTTTTTTTTTTTGAGGGAGAAAATATTGAAGTTGTTATCATCAATTCATCATCATTCCAACATTACAAAACTGTGAATTGAATAATCAGTTCATTAAAAACAAAACCACCATTCAAATCAATAAAATCAGGGTTAGGGTTTAAGAATCGGAAAAAACGTCCATTCAACAACAGTAACAATTTAGGGTTTTAAATTCTTGGAACAATTAACATTAATTCTATTCAAATTCAACTCTCAAATTCATCATCATCATTATTATTATCAACATTAAAACACTCAAATTCATTAATTCAAAGAGGAAAAAAAACTTGTTTTTTAACTTTCATATTATGAATTGAATCTATGAATAAAAACAGAAATTAAGTGCAAGATTGAAATTGTTATCATCATTTAAAGTGAATTGAATAATCACTTGATTTAAAAGAAAACCCCCAATTTCGAATCCATAAAATTAAAATTAGGGTTAGGGTTTAAGAATTGGGAAAAACCTCTATTCAACACTAAATAAAGTTAGAGAGAGAGAGAGAGAGAGAGACATACAAGAAACGTGGTGTCAACTTAAAGCTCTGGTGCTCATGTTCCTTGGAAGCTCAGAACCCGTTGGAACAATTGTATGCCACTGGCCTGTCAAATTCATTGCGCTTGTTCTCACATACATAGGGAGGGAAATCTTCCTGCAGATGCTTTGGCTCGCAACGGACAAAGTCTGTCTGTCTCCTTTTCCCACTGGTGGAGCTCCCCTCCTAGTTTCTTTTCTTCTCTTTTATCCAGGGATAGTGCTGGCAGACCATACCATAGACTTTTATTGTAATTTTGTTTGCTGGTTGATCGATTTCGTTGTTTTCCCCTAGGCCTTTGGTTGGTTGGTCTTTGGTTCTGATGTAATTGCTACTATTCTATGGTTGCAGGCCTTTTATTGATTTTCGTTGCTTGATAAAAAAAAACACTTAAAGCTCTGAGGTTGACGCAGCTGTTGCTGTTTTCAAAATCTCTTTTTTTTTGTTTGTTCTTTCTCATGGCTGGCTATGAGTATTTATACATCTAGGGTTTCCATAAATATGTTTCATTTCAAATTATCAAAATTAATGATGTTTGACCCAAGTTTTCTCCATTGATGAATTTGACCCAAGTAATGATGTTTCTATGTGTGTCTCAACTTGGTCGTCAATAGTTGGTGGAAAAGTGAAGGAGAGATTAAATGGTGTTGGGAACCATTGGCATCAAGTACACGAAATGGCCTAAACTCTTAACATCACGGAGATGGGTTTAAAGTTCATTAGGCCGTGTTGAGATGACCCCTCAATTTTAGCTAACTAGTGTGTTAACCCATACAATGCACGAGAGACAAGCTGTTGTTTTTCAATCTTCGGATTTTTTTTTATTTATCGAAGAAAATTATTTATTTCGTGTTTTTTTTTCCTTCAAATTTGTCCGTGTTTTTTAATATCACGATGATAAATATATATCCTATATTTTTTTGTTTATTAATTATAAATATTTGTCTCGTATTTTATGCATCCACGATAAATATATTTCCACATAATATGTCTTTTTTTTTCCTTCTCGATTTAGGAATGACAAATATTTCTCCCCTGTTTTCTTTATGCATCAACAACTAATATTTTAACAATGCTTTTAAACCTTTTTTTTCAAAGAAAAGTGTGTCTTTCAAAAAAAATTATGTATCAAGAACAAATATTAGTCTTGTCTTTTTTATGTATAAATGACAATTATTTGTCCCGTAAAAAATGTCGTTCCATTATTTTTTGTATTTGTCATTGTCAACAAAAAATGTTTGTCATTTTTTTTATGTATCAATCATAAATATGTCTTCCTTTGTAAAAAATAATGTCTTTCTTTTTTTCTTCTAGATTTACAAATGACAAATACTTCTTCCATGTTTTTAATATGCATCAATGACTAATATTTTAATAATGTTTTCAAAAAAAAAATCAAAGAAAAGTGTTTCTTTCAAAAAAAAATTATGTATCAAGAACGAATATTAGTCTTGTCTTTTTTATGTAATCAATGTTATATTTTTCATTTTTAACCTCATTATTATCATTTAATTCGGCAAATATTTTTTTTTTTAATG